>WNGA01005274.1_pt1 | contig 35590 bp, 31 predicted proteins | sample 5400061 | NCBI WGS metagenome assembly WNGA01 (sample SAMN13153366, study PRJNA577476) | soil metagenome | isolation source: 100 cm soil or saprolite under grassland replicate 2 | place: USA:California | collected 2016-06-15
GTCCTCGCCCTCCGAGACGGCGACGCGGAGCAGTACGCGCGCTCGCGAGAGGGCGACGCGCTGTACGACGTCCGGGAGCGGCTCCTGTCGCAGCTCCTCGCCGCCCCGCGGCCGCCTGCGCTCGCCGGCACCCCGGAGCGCATGCGCGAGGAGGAGCGTGGAGAGACCGAGGAGGGCGAGAGGATCCGCGCGCGCCAGGAGGTGTTCCGGCGGCTCCTCGACGATCCGATCCTCTATCTCGACGACCTCGACGAGCGGGCGCGCGAGTGGCTTCAGGGAGGAAGCGGCTTCGTCTACGAGCGGCTCCTGCGCGACGTGGGCCTCGCGACCGAGCGCAGGGCCGAGGGGCTCGCCGCGATCGATCCCGAGGGGACGCTCACCGACACGGGCTTCCCGGAGGGGAGCTCGACCGTGAAGCATGCGGCGCTCCTCCTGTGCGAGTGGCTCGCCGATCGCGCCCGGGGCGCGCGTGCCGGTGGAGAGGGCGCGCCCGCGCCTGCGCCCTTCGACGAGGTCGTCGCCCGCGTCGCGGCGCTCCGCAGCGAGCACGCGGGGCGCTGGTCGAAGGAGTACGAGGACGGCGAGGCGGGGGCGGCCGAGCTCGCCACGGACGCGCTGCGGGTCCTCACGGGCTTCGGTCTCGCCGCGCGCGTGGACGGCGGGTTCGTGGCGCGTCCCGCCGCGGCCCGGTTCTCGCCGAAGCCGATCTCACCGTAGGAGGAGTCATGTCGAGCACGACCGCCATACCGACGCGGCTCCCCGACCCCGATCGCGACCGATGGACGGTGCTGCGCGCCGGGATCCAGAACGTCTGGGAGTACGACGACCGCGAGTTCGTCTTCAACCGGGGCCGGCTCCTCCTGCGCGGGCAGAACGAGGCCGGCAAGACGAAGGCGATGGAGCTCCTGTTCCCGTTCCTTCTCGACGCGGACCTCGCGCCGCAGCGGCTCGATCCGTTCGGGACGACGGCGCGGCCCATGCGCTGGAACCTCATCAACGAGTCGGACCCGGACGCTCAGCAGCGCATCGGGTACCTCTGGCTCGAGCTCGGCCGGCTCGAGGCGGGCAAGGCGATCCACTGCACCATCGGCGCCGGGGTGAAGGCGCGCCGCGGCTCGTCCGACGTGGACGCGTGGTTCTTCGTGACCTCGCAGCGCCCCGGCGCGGGCGTCCGGTTCGTCGTCGAGGGTCGGCCGCTCGCGAAGGGCGAGCTCACGCAGGCCATCGGCACGAACGGGCAGGTCTTCGACCGCCACGGCGACTACCGGCGCGCCGTGAACGCCCGCCTCTTCGCCATGCCGGACGAGCAATACGCGGCGCTCGTCGAGACGCTGCTGCACCTGCGCCGCCCCCAGCTCTCGAAGACGCTCGACCTCGACCAGCTCTCGCGCTTCCTCTCGGCGAGCCTGCCGCCCCTCGACGCTCGCGTCGTGGGCCCGATCGCGGAGGGGTTCGAGCGGCTCGATCATCACCGTGCGGATCTCGAGGCGCTCGAGGAGACGCTCGGGAAGCTGCGGGGCTTCGACCAGGTGTACCGCGACTACGCGCGGGCGATCGCGAAGGGGCGCGCGCAGGAGCTCGCCCGCGCGGAGAGCGCGTACCAGCGGGCCCGGACCGACACGCGTGAACGCGCCGCGGAGCTCGAGGCGCTCCTCGGGCGCCGCACGGCCGTCGAGACGGCGCTCGTGGAGCTGGGGCTCCGCGAGCGGACGCTGGCGGAGCGGATCCGGGCCTTCGAGGACTCGGACGCGTACCGCGCGGCGAAGGATCTCGATGAGCAGGAGCAGGCGGCACGGCGCGCCGCATCCGCGGCGGAGGACGCCGCTCGCCGCGCGCGCGAGGACGAGGGCCTCTTCACGGCTGCCTCCGCGCATTCCACCGAGGCGGCTCGCGAGGCGAAGGAGGGCGGGAAGGAGCTCGAGCGCGTCCGTCTCGTCGCGGCGGAGCGCGCGAAGGACGCGGCCTTCGCGGGCGTGCACGCTGCAGTCGACGCGCTGGCCGGGAAGGGCGACGCCGACGCCGCGTCCGGTGCGCTCCGGGCGATCCGGGCGCAGCGTGACGCGGTCGTGTCACGGCTGCGGGACCTCGCGCGGGAGCTCGCCCGCGCCGTCGAGGCGCACCGGCGTGCCGAGGAGCGCGCCGCGGAACGTGCCGCCGCGCTCGAGGCGGCGCGCGAAGCGCTGAGAGAGGCCGAGCGGCGGTCGGGCGAAGCCGAGGAGGCGTGGGTCGCGGCAGCCGAAGCGTGGCTAGGCGGGCTCCGCGTCCTCCCGCGCGAGGCGCTGCCGGATGCCGAGCGGGAGGATGCGCCCGATCCCGCCGCGTTCCGCGCAGCGGTGGAGTCCGCGGCGGAGCCGGTCCGCCGGTCCATCGCCGGCGAACGCGCGGCCGCAGCCGCGCGGCTCGATGGGGTTCGCGCGGACGAGGAGGCGCTCCGGGAAGAGCGTGACGCGCTCGCGTGCGCGCCTCATCCGACGCCGCCGGCTCCCGCCTGGCGTCCCTCCCGCTCCCCGGACCGGACCGGCGCGCCGCTCTACGTCCTGTGCGACTTCGGGCCCGCTGCGGCGGGTGCCGAGGCAGCGATCGAGGCCGCGCTGGAGTCGTCCGGCCTGCTCGACGCGTGGGTCGAGCCGGATGGCACGCTCCTCGACCCGCGGACCGAGGACGTCATCCTTCGTGGGCCTTCGGGGTCGCTCCGGGGGCGTTCGCTCGCCGACGTCCTCGTGCCGGTCGCTGCGGGAGGCGTCGTCGAGGACCGGGTCCGGACGGTCCTCGCGAGCATCGGGTTCGCGTCCGCGGGCGAGACGCCGGACGGGAGCGTCTGGATCGCGGCGGACGGGCGCTGGCGGCTCGGCCCGCTCCACGGAGCGTGGACGAAGGCCGCACCCGCATACGTGGGTGCGACGGCCCGCGAGCGCGAGCGGGCACGACGGATCGCGGATCTCGAGGCTCGCTTGCGCGCGCTCGGCGAGACGGCGCTGGCGCTCGAGCGGGAGGTCCAGGCCGCAGAGGAGCGGCTCGACGTCCTCGCGCGCGAGCTCGGGTCCATCCCGGGCGGCGCGGAGGTCGAGGCGGCCCGGGCGCGGGTGGGGTTCTGCGCGGAGGCGCACGCCGACGCCCACGCGAAGCACGTCCTCGCGGAGCGGGCCGCGAAGGATGCGGAGGCGGCGAGGGCAGGTGCCGCGGCTGCGCTCGATCAGGCGGCCGGGAGCGCGGGGGTCGGGGCGTTCGCGCGCGACCCGGACCTGCTCGCGGAGCGCTCGCGCGGGTACTTCGAGGCGGGCGACGCGCTCGTCGCGGCCGTGCGCGAGCTGAGGCGCGCCCTCGCGACGGTGGAGCGTGAGGCGCGCGCGGCCAAGGAGGCCGGCGAGCGGGCCGGGCATTCCAGCGAGGCGTCTGCGCGCGCGGCGGAGGAAGCGGCCGGCGCCGGTGCGCGCGCAGCGGCGCTCCGCGAATCCTCGGGCAAGGAGCGGGACGAGGTGCTCGCCGCGCTCGAGGCGGCGCGAGGCGACGAGCGCGAGACGCGGCGCGAGAAGGAGGCCGCCGACGGAGAGCTGCGTGGCCTCGGCGAGCGCGTCGGCGAGTCGCGGATGGCCGCCGAACAGGCGGAGCGCGCGGTCTCGGAGCGCGAGGAGGAGCGCAAGAAGGCGGCCGCTGGGTTCCGCGCCCTCGCGGACTTCGGCGTCCTCCAGGCCGCGGGGTTCCCCATCTCGGAGCCCGCCTCGGAGTGGAGCTTCACCGCCGCGCTCGAGCTCGCGCGCAAGGTGGACGGCGCGATCGAGATCGGGGCGAAGCCCGAGGAGCGCGAGAAGGCGGAGGACCGGCTCATGCGCCGCCAGGGCGATCTCGCCCTCCAGCTCCCGCCCGACGTGCGCGTCATCCCCTCGCGCACGGGCGAGGTGCTCTCGTACCAGTTCACCTGGAACGGCCGGACGCGGCCGGCGGCGGAGGTGATCGGCGAGATGGAGGCCGACGCCGCGGCGCGGATCGCGCTCCTCGGCGAGGAGGAGACGCAGCTCCTCGAGGAGTTCCTCTCGGGCGAGGCGCACGACCACCTCGCCTCGAGGCTCCGCGAAGCGCGCGCGCTCGTCGATCGGATGAACTCCGCCATCGAGGGACGGACCACCGCCGCGGGGGCGCAGGTGCGCCTCGACTGGTCGCTCGACGACGCAGCGCAGGCGGACGCCAAGGACGCGGTGCCGCTGTTCCTCCACGCCGGGCGCCTCCTCTCCGAGGCGAACCGCAAGGCCCTGCGCGCGTTCCTCCAGCGGCGCCTCGCGCAGGCCCGCGAGGCGCAGGGGGACCGCTCGCTTCAGGATCGCCTCCTAGACGTGCTCGACTACCGCACCTGGCACCGCTTCCAGGTCGAGCACCGCACGCCCGGCCAGCCCTGGGCGAAGCTCACGCGCAAGGCGCACGCCGCCGGCTCCGGCGGCAAGAAGGCGGTGATGCTGCACCTGCCGCTCTTCGCCGCGGCCGCCGCGTTCTACGACTCGGCGGGCCCGGCGGCGCCACGGGTGATCGCGCTCGACGAGGCCTTCGCCGGGATCGACCGGCCCACGCGCGGAAAGCTCATGGGTCTCCTCGCCGAGTTCGACCTCGACTTCATCATGACCTCGTTCGAGGAGTGGGGCTTCTACGAGGAGCTCGACGGCCTCTCCACCTACCACCTCTCCCGCGAGCCCGGTCACCGCGGCGTCTTCGCTGAGTGGTTCGTCTGGAACGGCCGCGAGCGGATCCTCATGGAGGACTCGTGACGGAGTCGGGAGAGGACCGGATCCGCGCGCTCCTCGGCGGGCCGCTCTACGAGAAGCTGTTCGCCGCGGCGCGCCGGCGCGTCGAGGAGGCGGGGGAGGGCGCTCGTTCGATGACGGTCGCCGGCCTCGACGCCTCGGAGCGCACGGCGCTCGCGGACCTCCTCGGCCTGGGCTCGCTCCCCGACGGCTCCGTGCGCCTCGACGTCGAGCGGCTCGACGCAGCGCTTCGCGAGAGCGCGGCGGGCGTGCCGCTCAGGGGCGTGCTCGAGGCGCTCGGTGGTCCGCTGCGCGATCGCCGCTCCGAGCGGCTCGGCGAGCGCGCCGAGCGTGAGCGGATGTGGTCGGAGGCGAGGGAGCAGCTCGCGGCGGCGGGGCGGGCGGAGCTCGTCGAATGGCTCGAGGCGATGCGCGCCTCCGGCGTCCTCGCGCGCGCCGCCCGCGCGGGCGGCCGGGCCCAGCAGGAGCTCCTCGGGACGGCCGTCCCCATCGCGCTGCGGCTCCCTGCGAGTGGCCAGCTGCTTCCCGTCTTCGCCGCGTCCGTCGCGGGCGACCCGCACGCGCTCGATCCGGGGACGCCGCTCGGCGCGCTCGTGCTCCGGGCAGCCGCCGCGATCGCCGGCAGGCGCGAGGTCCCATCGTCCGCGCCCGAGCGCCGGCGACTGTGGCGAGAGGTCGGGATCGACTGCGATTCGCTCTCGGCGGACGTGCTCCTGCTCGGCCTGCGACCTGCCGGAGAGGACCGCCTCGCGCGCCACCTCCGCGAGAGCGCGGCGGCCGGCGAGCCTCGGCGGGTGACGCTGCGCGAGCTGTCCCGCGCCGAGCTCGCCCTGGCGCCGCGGACCTCGGTGTTCGTCTGCGAAAATCCCGCCGTCGTCGAAGCCGCTGCCGACGCGCTGGGCGCACGCTGCGCCGCGCTCGTCTGCGTCGAGGGGGTTCCGTCCACCGCGGCGGTGGTGCTGCTTCGCGGTCTGGCGGCCGCCGGGGCGCGGGTCCGCGTTCACGCGGACTTCGACTGGGCCGGTCTTCGCATCGCGGGGCAAGTCATCGCCGAGACCCGGGGTGAGCCATGGCGATTCACCGCCGCGAATTACGCCGCCGGCATCACAGCCGGACGCGCGGGGCCGGCGCTCATCGGAGCGCCTGCCGCGTCGCGATGGGACGAGCCCCTCGCGCGAGCCATGGAGGGCACGGGGATCTCCGTTCCGGAGGAGCAGGTCCTCGGCGACCTGATCGCGGACCTCGACATCCCGTGATGTCCGGATCGTCTCCGCGCGCGTCGGAGGCTCGGCTTCGGTCCAGCCGGATGTCCCGGTCGCGAGTCCGAGGACCGTTCCGAGGCCGGCGGCGACCGTCCTCATGATGCTCCCGGCGTCATCGCGGGCGGGGTCGCGCACGCTCGACGTCCGGGACATCCTCTTGCACGGGAGCCTCGTCGTGCGCAGGCCCGTGTGGGGCTCACGAGTCGAGCCGGTGACGAGAAGGTGTGTTCTTCGCGCGGGGCACGAGCGGCGCACCCGTCCCGGGCACGCTCATCGCCCTGCACTATTTGTGTGGCCCCGATGCACCTCTTGACCCGCCTTTCCTTCGGCCGCAGTATCGCGGCGCCGTTTCACTCCAAGGAGAAAGCCATGGGTACGAAGCTCGCGTTCAGGACGAAGGTGGGTGGCGTGTCGATCCCGGCCGGCCAGTCCAAGCAGCTGGGCGTCGTCGAGGTGGCCCAGTTCAAGAAGATCCGCGTCGTGACCGACGAGCGCGCGGGCTCCGCCTCCGGGATCGGCATCCGGCTCACGATCACGGAGGGCTCGGAGCTGGTAGCGCAGCTGGACATGTTCACTCTCGCGCCACATTCGCAGTTGACGAGGGTTTACGACGTCCCGGGCACGACGCTGACTATCTTCGCCGACGCGCTGGGAGGCAGCGGAAGCGACGGGATGGACCTGCTCGTGTACGGATGCGACTAAACGACCGTTTCCGATTCGGAAACACCGGGAAGATTGCGGTCGCCCTGAGCCCTTCGACTTCGGGGCCGCAGTGCGGCCCCTACGCTCAGGGCAGGCGAAGTCGAAGGGCGCCCTGGGTCCCAACGCGTGTGCTTCGACTTCGCGCCCGCTGCGCGGGCGCTACGCTCAGCACGAACGGTTTCTGGTGATCGCGAATCATGCTCGCCCGTTTAGTGATCGCGAATCGTGCTCGGCCGTTCAGCAGGCCGTTGAAGAAGCAGGTTCGTCACCTGCCATGACGCCCTGCCTGGATTCTCCACTCCCTCCGCACTGCGGGGGGAGTGGGGGTCTATCTCGGCCACCGTGTGGCAGAGGGGATGGGATCCTCTTAGGTCGTTCGTCCGACCCTCGGGAGGGGCCACCCTGCGACGCCTCGTCCTCGCCACCACGTTCGCCCTCGCCGCGTGCCGCAGCGCCCGCGCCCCGAGCGCCGGCACGACTCCCGCGCCGGTCCCGCCGCGTGCGGAGGCCGGGCCCGTCCAGCCGCTCCCCGCGATCGACGAGAGCGCGCTCGACCGCACCGTGCCGGCCTGCGAGGACTTCTACCGGTTCGCCTGCGGCGGCTGGATCGCGAAGAACGAGATCCCACCGGACAAGCCGCGCTGGGGCCGCGGCTTCGATCCCCTGCGCGAGCGGAACCTCGCCGAGCTGCGCGCCATCCTCGACGCGGAGGCCGCGGGGAAGATCGACCCGCGCGACCGGTTCGCCGACAAGGTCGCGGACTTCTACGCCTCGTGCATGGACGAGGCGGGCGTCGAGGCTCGCGGGCTCGGCGAACTGCGCGCAGAGTGGAAGCGGCTCGACGGGCTGACCGATCGTGCGGCGCTCGCCGGCGAGATCGCGCGCCTCACCTCGGCCGGGATCGCGGCGCCCTTCGAGGTCACGAGCAACCAGGACGCGAAGGACGCAACGCAGGTGATCGGGATCGTGACCCAGGGCGGGCTCTCCCTGCCCGATCGCGACTACTACCTGTCGGACGATCCGAAGCAGGCCGCGACCCGGACCCGCTATCTCGAGCACCTGCGCAGGATGCACGCGCTCGCGGGCGTCGCCGCGGCCGACGCCGCAGCGCGGGCGAAGATCATCCTCGACTTCGAGCGGTCGCTCGCGGAGACCCACTGGACCCGGACCGAGCTGCGCGATCCGAAGCGCGTCTACAACCGCGTGGACCGCGCCGGGCTGGAGAAGCTCGCCCCGGCGTTCCCGTGGGCGCGCTACTTCGAGGCCATCGGCCACGCGGACGTGACGGCGGTGAGCGTGACCACCCCGCGCTTCGTGGAGCGCGTCGGGAAGCTCTTTGCGGAGGCGCCGCTCGACACCTGGAAGACGTATCTCGCGTGGCACCTCTTGCGCGAGATGGCGTCCGCGCGCGCCCTGCCGAAGGCGTTCGTCGACGAGGGGTTTGCGTTCTCGAGCGAGTCGTTCACCGGCGCGAAGGAGCTCCAGCCGCGCTGGAAGAAGTGCGTGCAGTCCACGGACGAGGCGCTCGGCGAGGCGCTCGGCCAGACCTACGTGAGGCTTCACTTCGGCGAGGAGGGAAAGGCGCGCACCTCGCGGCTCGTGCAGGAGATCGAGACGGCGATGGGGCGCGACCTCGACGCGATCGCGTGGATGGACGACGCGACCCGCGCGAAGGCCAAGGAGAAGCTCGCGCGGATCGCGAACAAGATCGGCTTCCCGGAGAAGTGGCGGGACTACCGGTCGATGTCGATCGACCGCCGCTCGTACTTCAGGAACCTGCTCGCCGCGGGCCGGTTCGAGGTGAACCGGGAGCTCGCGAAGATAGGCAAGCCGCTCGATCGCACCGAGTGGCTCATGAGCCCGCCGGCGGTGAACGCCTACTACAACCCGTCCATGAACGAGATCGTCTTCCCCGCCGGGATCCTCCAGCCGCCCTTCTTCAACCGGGCGGCGCCCGAGGCCGTGAACTACGGCGCCATCGGGATGGTGGTCGGGCACGAGCTCACGCACGGCTTCGACGACGCGGGCCGGCAATACGACGCCTCCGGCAACCTCGCCGACTGGTGGTCGCCGGCCGTCGCGAAGGAGTTCGACGGACGCGCCCGGTGCGTCGTGGAGCAGTTCGGCGGGTACGAGGCGCTCCCCGGCACGAAGCTCAACGGCCAGCTCACCGAGGGCGAGAACATCGCCGACCTCGGCGGCGTGAAGCTCTCCTACGCCGCGATGCAGGCGGCGCGGCAGAAGGGAGCGCCGGGCGGCGACGAGACCGTGTCGGGGTTCACCCCCGAGCAGCAGTTCTTCCTCGGGTATGCGCAAGCCTGGTGCGACAAGGTCCGCGAGCCTTACGCGCGCATGCTCGCGACGACCGATCCCCACTCGCCGCCGCGGTACCGCGTGAACGGACCGCTCGCGAACCTCCAGGAGTTCGCGAAGGCCTTCTCGTGCGCACCCGGGACGGCGATGGTCCGGCCCGCGACGAGCCGGTGCGAGGTCTGGTGAGAGCGGCCGACCGGCGTCAGCGCCGTGCCACCACGCCGACCTTGTTGACCCCGCTGCACGCGATGAAGAGCCGTCCGTCCCGGGTCGCCGCCATGTTCCGGACCACGCCACCGCCGGACGGGATCTCGGCGCGAGCGAACGCCCGATCGTGGGGATCGAAGCGGACGATCGCGTTCGGCTGTACCCCCGACTCGCTGTACCAGACCATCCCGTCCGGCGTGATCGCGATGCCGTACGGCTTTGACCCCGCGCCTCCCGGCGACCCCCACTCCTCGACCTTGCCGGTCGCCGGGTCGAGGCGTCCCAGGTACCCGCGCGCGTAATCCGAGTAATAGATCGTGTCGTCCGCTGCGATGGCGAGCCGCCTCGGCCGAGCGCCCGAAGGGAGGGCGTACTCCCTGATCTCGAGCGTCCGCGGGTCGATGCTGGCGAGCTTGTTCGTCCCGAACTCGCAGAAGAACGGAACGCCTCGGCTGTCGATCGCGATGCCGTACGGAACGGCATCGCGCGTGGGAACCTCGCGGAGCTCGATCTTGCCGGTCGCGGGGTCGAGCCGCCCCACCATGTTGCCGCGCTGCACCGTGAACCAGAGGATCCCCTTCTGGTCGAAGACGGGGGTGTGCGGGTCGTGCGCGCGCGCGTCCGGCATCTTGTACTCGGTCACGCGACGGGTCTTCGCGTCGAGCTTTCCAATCAGCCCGGCGTGGTTGCCCGTGTACCAGATGTTCCCGTCGCGATCGGACGCGAGCCCGTGTGGACCGGAGTCGGACGTCGGCAGCTTGTACTCGCTGATCTGCCCAGTCGCCGGATCGAGTCTGCCGATACGGTTCGACTTCTGGGCCGTATACCAGAGCGCGCCGTCTGGACCGGTGGCCGGGTCGTGCGGGAACGAGTCCGGCGTCGGAAGGGCCCACTCGCGAATGCTGACGTTCAGGCTGGCGACCGCCTCGCTGTCGCTCGGACGGGCTTCGTCAGTAAACGTCGGCACTGGCCCGATCGCGACGACGGCAGCGAACACCATGGATCGGAGCATGATCTGGAGTTGTCATCGCCGGACCCTGCACGCAAGACGCGAAGGTCTCCAGCGGTCTCTGATCCCGCGCAGGGTCGAGCTTCTGTTGCCCCGAGGCACACGAGGAGCACGCGCGGCGCGACGCAAGTGCTCGATCTTGTTCGCGTGTCGCGAGTGGCTCGAAAGCTGCTAAAGGGTGGTGGAGAATACTCCGCGACCGCTGTTCGTCGAATCCAGGGAGGACAGAATGCGTTACCTGCTCGTTGCCTCGTCGCTGCTGCTCGGCTCGGTGACCTCGGCCCAGGCCCAGGTCAGCATCGGCATCGGCATCGGAGGGCCCGCGATGGACATCGGCATCAACGTGCCGGTGTATCCGGAGCTCGTCCAGGTGCCGGGCTATCCCGTCTACTACGACCCTCGAGCGAATTCGAACTACTTCTTCTACGACGGCGCGTACTGGGTGTACCAGGGCGACAATTGGTACGCGAGCAGCTGGTACAACGGGCCGTGGCAGGTGGTGGGACCCGAGTATGTCCCGCTGTTCGTGCTGCGCGTTCCGGTGCGCTACTACCGCCAGCCTCCGATGTACTTCCGCGGCTGGCGCGGCAACGCGCCGCCACGCTGGGGTGAGCACTGGGGCCGCGACTGGGAACGGCGTCGCGGCGGATGGGACCGATGGGACCGCCGCTCCGCCCCACGTGCCGCACCGTTGCCGGTCTATCAGCGCGCCTATTCGGGGGACCGCTATCCTCGCGCGCCGGAACACCAGCACTCGATTCGATCCGAGCAGTATCGCTATCAGCCGCGCGAGGCCGTGACGCGGCAGCATTTCGAGCAGCGCGGCAACCCGGAAAACCCCGGCAACCCTGGCAACCCTGGCAACTGGCGCGGCGAGCCGCAGCGGCAAGCGCCTGTCCAGCAGCGACCCTCGGCTCAGCAGCCGCCGCACGACAACGGCCGGAGGGACAAGCCTGGACCGCACGACTGGCGTCGGGAGCACGAGGACGAAGAGCGCGGGCACGGTCACCGCTGAGCGGGACCGCACGTACCCATACGTCCGGCTAACTCGACCGGCTGCGCGCCGGGACCGAGCTCATCGGTCCCGGCCGCGGCGCGCTTTCAACTCCGCGTCTTGAAGCGTGTCCACGCGAGGCGGGATGTTCCGCGGTGGCGCGAAAGCGCTCGCTCGCCGGCGCTCGAGGCCCCAGCGCGGGTCCTCCCAACCAGGTTCGGTCGCGCACGCGATGACCTCGCACGAGGGAGCCCTCGCGGATTCCGCGGCAACGCTCGCGTGCGGATAAGACTCCATCGAGAATGCCGCGACCGCCGCCGAGCGCCGGGCGTCCTCACCACTCCTGACCTCGTGAGGAAGGCGCGTGGGCCTCGTCATCGCCGGCCGCATCGTTCCGCTGAGCCTCGACCGTACGGTCGCACCGCGGGAGTCGTCCAGTTTCCGCGGCAAGGTCTGGATCGGCGACGACGGCAGCATCGCTGCCGTGACCGAGGGCGCGAAGGCGGGCCCGAAGGGGTTCGAATCCGCGGTGCTCGTCGATGTAGGCACCCACCTCGTCGTCCCAGGGTTCGTCGATCTTCACAGCCACCTCGCCTACGCGACGCTTCCGCTGTGGGTCGAGCCCGACCGCACCGCCCCGTTCCCGCACCACAACGTCTGGCCCACTCGTCCAACCTATGCCGAGAGCGTGACGTGGCCCGCGTATGCCTTCGTCGAGGCCGCGCCGGCCGAGCTGCTGGCATATGCGGAGGTCCGCGCGCTGGTCGGGGGCACGACGAGCATCCAGGGCTCGCCGCCGAGCAATCGGCCTCTGGACGGGTGGCTCGTCCGCAACGTCGAGGACGAGACGTTCGGCGGCGCGGTAGGTCACGACCAGGTGCTCGCATCCACGTTGACGATGAAGTCCGAGCAGCTCGGCGAACGGGCCGGCCAGATGCGCGGCGGCGCGACCTTCATCTACCACTGCGCGGAGGGCCAGCCGGGTTCGATCGCAGCGCGTGAGTACGTCGCGGTCCAGTACGCTGGATGCCTGCAGGACCACCTCGTCGCCATCCACACGAACGCCGTCGACCCGAGCGCCTACGCGACGTGGAGCGATCCGGGCTCTGTCGTCTGGTCGCCGTTCTCGAACCTGTGGCTCTACGGCACGACGACCGACATCCCCGCGGCGGTGAACCGCAAGCTCAACGTCTGCATCGGGTCTGACTGGGGACCGTCGGGTACCCGCAACGTCCTCGGCGAATTGAAGGTCGCTGCGCTCGTCAGCCACGCCAGGGGCTGGCGTCTCACGCCGATGGACCTCGTGAAGATGATCACCGCCAATCCCGGCGACGCCCTGGCCAAGGCGTGGAAGCAGCAGGCCGGCCGACTTCAGCCGAGGGCGATTGGCGATCTGGTGGTGATCGCTGCCGAGAAAGGCGCGGACCCGTTCAAGGCCATCCTGGGCGCAACCGAGGACGACGTACGCCTCGTGGTGGTCGGAGGGCGACCGCTCTACGGCACCGCAGAGCTGATGCAGAAGGCGCGCGCCACGCGTTCGAGCGCATTGAACGTCAATGGCGGGTCGCGGCGGCTCGCGCTCACCCGGCTCGACGTGCGGGATGCCGAGTGGTCCTTCGATGAGGTCCTCGCACGGCTGGAGGAGGTCCGCGCCGATCCGAAGACCGCCATCGAGGACGCGCGCCGGCGTGGGCTTGCCGCCCTGCGCGCAGACAGCGTGCCGCCGCTGCGGCTCGCGCTCGACATGCCGGCCGGGCGTGTCCCGATCGGCGGCCTCCCGAAGGACCTGGGGCAGATCAACGTGCCGCCCCTCCAGCCGCTGGCGCACGATCCGGCCTTCTTCGCCTCGATCTCCGGTCGAGGATTTCACGGCGGGTTGCTCGATGGACTGGCCGGGTTCTACTCGTAGGACGACCGATGACCCGTCGACGCGATGGCATGGACCTGGTGCAGGCACAGCGGGGGCAGCTTCTCGGCGACTATCTCCGCGCGCCTGCTCCGCGCCAAGCTCGTCTCGCCGCTGCCCGGGGCGAGCGGCCGGCGCTGCCCGGCGCCGGCCAGCGGGTCCTCGACGGGGGCGAGCGGCTTCGAATCATCGACACCCTCATCCAGGTGATCGGTGGGGCGTACTGCCACCTGCCGCAGAAGCGCGCCGCCTACGCCATCGACCCGGTCCAGGCGCTGCTCTTGCTGCGCGGGCGCGCAGTCGAGCTGTCCGACGGCGAGTTCCACCTCGCCGTCACCTCGATCGTGACGGGTCTGCGCGACGCCCACACGCGGTACTCGGGCCCGAAGGTCATGCAGGGGGCGGTCGCCGCGCTGCCGTTCCTCGTCGAACAGTACGGGTCGCACGACGACCCCACGTTCGTCGTGTCGAAGCTATCGGCGCCCGAGGTCGTGCAGGACAGGCAGTTCAAGAAGGGGGTCGAGCTGACGAGCTGGAACGGGATCCCGTTCGCACGGGCGGTGGACATGTACGCGGACCGGGAGACGGGCGGACGACCCGACGCGCGCCGCGCGCGCGCGCTCGAGTCGCTCACGTTCCGCGCGCTCGAATACGGTCCGCCCCCGGACGAGATGTGGGTGTCGATCGGCTACCGACCCCCCCGCGGCGCAGCTCGCGAGGTGCGGATGAGCTGGCGAGTCGTCCTCCCCGGCCAAGCACGCTCGGCGCAGCCCGGCCCCCGCGCGGCGCGGTTCATCGCGGCGGATCCTGCGGCAGAGCAGGTCCGGCGCGCGAAGAAGCTGATGTTCTCGGGCGAGCTGTGGAAGGCGGAGGCCAGCGGCGCCGCACTGGCGCGCGGGCAAGACTGGATTCCCACGCCCATGCACGACGCGCTGGCCGCTCGCAAGGTCGAGCACCGGACCCTCGGCGACATCGGCTACTTGCGAATCTGGAGCTTCGACGTCGCCGACGACGACACTTTCATCGCCGAGGTGGCGCGCCTGCTCGAGCTGTTGCCAGGGGCGGGCCTGATCCTCGATCTGCGTGGAAATCCCGGCGGCTTGATCTGGGCCGCCGAGCGGCTGCTCCAGCTCTTCACGCCGAATCGGATCACCCCGACCCGGTTCAGCCTTCTCGCGACACCGCTCACGCGCGCGATGGCGCGCAGCGCGTTCAACCGTCTCGAGCTGGAACCCTGGCTGCCGTCCCTCGAGGCGGCGATCTCGACCGGGGACGCGTATTCGCAGCCGTTGCCGCTGACGGATCCGGCATGGTGCAACGACATCGGCCAACGCTATGGCGGACCCGTCGTGTGCGTGGTCGATCCGAACACCTACTCGTCCGGGGATCTGTTCGCGGCGGGCTTCGTCGACAACGAGATCGGTCCGCTCGCTTGCGTCGGCGAGGCCACGGGGGCGGGCGGGGCCAACGTGTGGACGCACCACGACGTGCGGGAAGCGCTGGCGGGCACGGAGTTCGAGCTGGTGGGCCTGCCCAGGGACGTCGGGTACACGATGGCCGTGCGGCGCGCCGTGCGCAGCGTCGCCGCCGACGGCGTCCCCATCGAGGATCTGGGCATCGCGGGCATCCATTACGCGATGACCAGCGCCGACCTCCTCGGATCCAACGAGGACCTGATCGATTTCTGCGGCGGCCTGCTCGCCGGCACGGATCGGACGAGCATGAAGGTGGCCGTCCAGAGCGGAAGGGTGACGGTGACGACCGCGGGGCTCGACGAGCTCGAGGTCTACGTCAACGAGCGCGCCCAGTGGACGCGAATGATCACCGACGGAGCCGTGGAGCTGGCGCGGCCGGCGGCGGCCGCGATGGAGCTCGTCGGCCGCCGGCGGGGCGAGATCCGGCAGCGGCGCAAGATCGCCCTCTGACGCTCGTTCAGGGAATCACACCATCCGGAACGGTGATGGTGATGTTCCGCCGCTTGTCGAGGAGCGTGGCGCCGACGCGCCGGGCCCACCCGTCGCCGTGATACATCCACCGCGGGATACCCGCTGGCAGATCCGCAGCAGGGATATCCGCCTTGTCGGCGTCCACGAAGGCGTCGCCGTAAAGTGCGAGCGGGGCGCCCGGCACGTCCTTGCTCGTGATGGCCGGGTACAGCGCCTGGAGCGCCGTATTCCACTGCTTCAGCATCTTCTTCGTGTTTGCCTGCTTCTCTGCTTTCGTGCCACCCGCCGACTCGGGGAACGTCGGGTGGATCAGGGCTACGACGGGTATGCCGCTCGGCGGAGCGTGAGCGTTCGCGTAGTCGGTCCACGCCTTCTGTCCCATCTGGCCGAACGTGAGCACCGCCTCGACGTTCCCGGATGACATCAGCGCGTCGATCCACAGGTTGCGGTAGTCCCGCACTTTCGGCTTGGACACGTACTTGGCGCCGTTCGCGCCGTACACGCTATAGAGGAGCGCATTGAGGAAGACGTAGCTGCGAGTGATCCCGAGCTTGGCGAGAAGACCTTGCGCGCGTCTCCCTGCCTCGCCGATCAGGATGCGGCGGAGTACGTCCTCGTGCTGCCCAGGGTCCTGGCCGATGACCAGGACGTGAGCGCTGCCGTCGAGCCTCCCTCGGTGGAAGATCGGCCCCCATTCCGTTCTGAAGTCGGGCGAAGGATATGCGGTCTCGTCCGGATAGGTCGTGGCCAGCGTCGCGAACGGCTCACGAACGTAACCAGGGCAGAATTCGGCCATGAGTTCTCACTCTGGGGCGCGGGTTCTCACGCTGCCTTCCGGCGCAACACCGTCTTCGGATAGATCGACGCGGCGAAAGTGTAGTCCCTCTTGTCGATGTCCTTGCCGCCGAGGATGGGCTTGCCGTCCTTGGTCAGCTCGCCCGGGATCTGGTAGCACATGATCGATCTCGGATCGGCGTGCAGCGTCCCGAGCAGCGACGAGTCCTCGATCGGCGTGAGAACCTGGGCCCGGACGTCGGCGGCGGACCATCCCTGCGTCCGCCCGAAATACGCAATCGCCTTCGTAGGGTCAATCTTGTTCACGAGCTCGCGGCGCATGTGTTCGTGGGGAAATCCGAGCGTGTGGCCCGTCTCGTGCCGGACGACCCGATGGAACTCGGAGTCCGGAACGCTCATCGAGAACTCCTCCAGGTTCATCGTCGGCTCATCCTTCGGGATGTGGAGGATGTCGATGCCGATATAGGACCAGTAGCCAGCGACGTCAGCGGGCGCGCTCGCCCGCGCGATCCGGACCTGCGGGTCAACCTTGGTTTCCTTGAACCTGACGTTCGCGCTCTTCGACCACGCGTTCATGTGCGACAGGATCTTCTTGCGCAGGCCGGTCGGCGGGTTGTCGAGGAAACCCACGGTGAGCTGCACACCCGCGGTCGGCCACTTCCTGCCGATGATGACGGCGAGGCGCTCCTTCGGGAGCGGGGCCCCCGCGGCTGCGAGAGCGACCATCTCGCCGTCAGGGTGGTTCATCGGGTTCAGCTTCACCGCGTGCTGTGCCGCCGCGACGACGAGGTGCGCCGGCAGCTGTCGAGGCGTGCAAACGATCGTCGGTCTCATGCGAGAATCTCCGTGGAATGAGTGACGGGAAGCGACCCTGGCACCATCGGTGAGAACCCGTCACGCGCTCGCTTGGGGCTGCCCCGTGACGAGCCGGGGCATCGGGCCGCACTCCGGGTGGAGGAGCCCGACCCCAGCGCTCGACGCTGGCCGTGTGGGCCGTGCACCGTCCCGCTAAACGGGCGAGCACGATTCGCGATCACCAGAAACCGTTCGTGCTGAGCGTAGCGCCCGCGTAGCGGGCGCGAAGTCGAAGCACGCGCCTTGGGACGCATGGCGCCCTTCGACTTCGGGGCGCTCCGCGCCCCTATCCGAATCGCAACCGGTCGTTTAGAGGACCTTCACCTGCTTCCACGCCTTCTGCACCGCCATCTGCTCCTTGCTACCTCCGCCGAACGCCGCCATCGCCGCCTCGATCGTCGCCTGGGCGGCTTCCTTGAACGTCGCGTCCGCCTGGAGCATGTGCAGCGCGCGATACCAGATCTTGCCGGCGCGCTCCCATGCGAAACCACCGAGCTCCGTCGCCGCGACGAAGAAGGCGTGGTTCGGGATGCCCGAGTTGGTGTGGACGTCACCGTCCTCCACGTAGCCGCTCATGTCACCGGGCTGGTCGTCTTCCTTCCACGCGGAGCCCGGCTCCTTCATGGACCGCAGCGCCTTTCCATATTCCGCGCCCAGGATCCCCTCGCCGATGAGCCAGCTCGACGCCTTCACGTCCTGCTTGAGCTTCCATTGCTTCACGAGGATGCCGAAGACGTCGGAGATCGACTCGTTGAGCGCGCCGCTCTGGCCCTCGTAGGCGAGCCCGCCCCCGGGGACCACGTACTGCGTCACGCCATGTGTCAGCTCGTGCGCGACCACGTCGAGCGCGTTCGCGAAGCCGGTGAAGAGCTTTCCGTCCCCGTCGCCGTACACCATCTGCCGTCCGTTCCAGAACGCGTTGTTGAACCGCTCGCCGTAGTGGACGGTGGAGTCGAGCCGCATGCCGCGGCCATCGATGGAGTTGCGCTTCAGGATCTGCGAGTAGAACTCGTACGTGTCGCCGGAGCTGTCGTACGCGGCGTTGCCGGAGGCATCGCCGAGCGGCGCATCCCCTTCCCCCCGGAGGAGCTTGCCGGGCAACCGCCGGCCGTGACCGGCGTCGTAGATCGTCCGACGCTTCTCGCCGGTCGGGACGCCCAGCAGGGCAAATCCCATCTGCGCGAAGGCACTCCGCTGGCCGCGGAGCCGTTCGGATGCGAGGGCGCCGTCCACGTCGCCGAGCTTGCGCAGGACCTTCGAGGGCACGATCAAGCACGTGGACCGGGGCGCACCGCAGGGACGGCCGGACATGGGAACCTCCTTCGATCGGGAACAGCCGGGCAGGTTGCACTCGCCGTGCGACCCGCGACAGCTATCACTCTGCGTACGTGACGCCAAGGCCCCGATCGAGCGCGCGCCCAGCCGCCCGCACCGGGTCCGGCTTGCCCGCACCCTTCGGCGGCACCCCGGGAAAAGCTTGCCGGTCGTCGGCGCCGCGGGTGAGACTTCGAGTCGCGAGCTCAAATGTGCCGGCGATCCCGAGCAAACGCGCGAGCTGCGCTGGGCGGCCGACGCCGGCGGCGGCACGCGGGCTGGTCGCCGCTGCTCTGGTGGCATCCTGGGGCGCCGCAGCTGGCGGTGCTCCATCGGGCGCAGCGATGACGGCAGCTCACCTCAACTCGGCGCTCGTGCTCAGGGACGGCCAGCACGGCTTCGCGGGTGAGACAGGGACGGTCACCACCATCGAGCCGGATGGCAGCTTCCGGGTGGCGAGGTTCCTGAATCGCCGCGTGGAGGCGCCGGAGCGGGCCGGGCGCCTCTCGCCCGAGGCGATGCGCCAGCTCGCGCAGACCCTCGCAACGGACCTCGCCCCGGAGCTACCCGCCACGCTCGGCGCACCACCGGCCGCGAACCCGCGGCGGCTCAGCCTCACTCATGGAAGGACCGCGGTGACCCTGATCCTCCCACCGGACTTCGACCTGGAGAAGGACGGGGGAGCGACCATCGCGAGCGACCCCCGGAGCCCGACCGCCCGTTTCCTCCGCATCTGGACGACGGCACGCGGCCTGCTGCCGGGCGACGCGGCGATCGGGCGGTAGCGGAGCGTCATCTGTCGCAGTATTCCGCCCGGACATGGGAGCGCTGTGCCGGCCACCGAACTTGCGGGAGCCCGCGTGCCGGCCCGCGATCGTGGCGCGAGGCACCCTGACCGGCAGCTCAGCGAGTGGACCAGCACACGCGATGCGCAGGGCGAGCTCTGCCCCCACGTTACGGGCGCGAAGGAGATCATCCGATGCCGCTCGATCCGACTGATGCCGAGCCGCAGTCCATCGACCTCGGCCTCGGCGGGACTCGGCTCGCAGGCGACCTGACCGTACCCCACGGCGCGGAGGGCATCGTGCTGTTCGCGCACGGAAGCGGCTCGTCTCGCCTGAGTCCGAGGAATCGCTACGTCGCAGGAGAGATCGCCGCCGGCGGTCTCGCCACGCTGCTCTTCGACCTGCTCACGCCTGCCGAAGAGGAGAGAGATCTCCGGACAGGCGAGCTGCGGTTCGACATCCGGTTGCTCGCAGAGCGGCTCGGCCGCGCGACCGAGTATGTTCGCCGCCTCCCGGAAACGCGGCAGCTCGCGGTGGGGTACTTCGGATCGAGCACCGGAGCGGCAGCCGCCCTCGTTGCCGCAGCGGAAAGCTCGGACTCGATCGACGCCGTCGTGTCCCGCGGCGGCCGGCCGGATCTCGCGGGGAACGCGCTCGAGAGGGTCTCCGCGCCCACGCTGCTCATCGTGGGGGGTGAGGATCATCAGGTCATCGAGCTGAACACGCGTGCGTACGAGAGGCTCCGCTGCGACAAGCGGCTCGAGATCGTCGAGCGTGCGACACACCTCTTCGAGGAACCCGGCACGCTCGAACAGGTCGCCCGGCTGGCGCGCGACTGGTTCGTCTCGTTTCTCGCGCACCGGGTCGGCGCGGCGCCGCTCGAGCCGCCACAGTCCCCCGCCCCCTGATGCGCGGGCGGTCGCGTGCGCTCGACGCGCGCCCGCTCCGTTGCGACGAATGGAGAGCCCATGTTCACGGAAGGCGCGATTCGCATCGGCAGCGTGAGAGGCATCCCGATCCGGATCCACGTGACGTTCCTGATCGTGCTCCCGCTGCTCGCGGTCGCCTTCGCACGGGTGTTCACGGAGGCCGCGCGCGTTGCCGACATTCCAGCGGCAGAGCTTCATGGTTCGCCATTCCTGTGGGGACTGGTCGTCGCTGTCGCGCTCTTCTTGTCGGTGCTCGTGCACGAGCTCGCGCACTCGCTCTATGCACTCCGCAAGGGCGGGCGGGTTCGCGACATCACCCTCATCATGATCGGCGGCGTCTCGCAGATATCGGAGCTGCCGCGGGCTGGCCGCCACGAGGCCATCATGGCGCTCGTGGGGCCGCTCACGAGCCTCGTGCTCGGCGGCGCCTTCTACCTGCTCTTCCGTGCACTCACCGCGACCGGCCAGTTCGAGCTGACCTTCGCCGCCTTTCACCTGTTCTACCTGAACCTCGTCCTCGGCCTCTTCAACCTGCTCCCCGCGTTCCCGATGGACGGAGGGCGCATCCTCCGCGGAGTCCTCGAGGAGCGCTGGGGACCGCTGCGTGCGACGCGGGTCTCGGCCGGTGCGGGCAAGATATTCGCCGTTCTGTTCGCGATCATCGGCTTCCTGTCGATCAACATCGTCCTCATGGTGATCGCGTACTTCGTGTACATGGGCGCGGAGGCGGAGAACCGTAACGTCCTCGTGAAGGCCCTTCTCGGGAAGCTCCGCGTTCGCGACCTCGTCGTGCAGCGGCCCCAGCCGGCGGAATCCTTCATCTCGGTGTACGAGCTCGGCGAACGGATGATCCGTGAGCGCCGCCTCGCGTATCCCGTCGTCGAGGACGGCGCCGTGGCGGGCATCGTGACGCTCGAGGACGTGAAGAAGATTCCCAGGGAGGAGCGGCATCGCTTCCAGGTCCGTGACGTGGTCAGGCGTGTCGAACCGGTGGATGCTGCGGACGAGGCGGGGAAGGCACTCCGCGCGCTCATGGAGATGAACGTCGCGGCCGTGCCCGTCGTAGAGCAGGGACACCTCGTCGGAGTCCTGAGCCAGCTCGACCTCGCGCGCGGGCTGCAGCTGAAGGAGCTCGAGGCGACGCAGCACCCGTCCCGCTCACCGCTCGCGCCGTCGACGCCAGCGCAGCAGCGCACCTGAACGCATCGTTCACGCACAATCTGCTCACGGCAGCTGAAGCACGAGTTACTGACGAATCACTCTGCCTCGAGCGCGCGCGCCAACGCGCGCGCATGCGCGGGGCATGGGCGGCGGTCCTTCCTGTCCGTCTCGGCGAGAGTGTTCGAGAACCACATCACGCACCCTGGTCGGGAGCAGTGCGTGAGCCCGAACGTGTGGCCAAGCTCGTGGATGGCCTCGGTACCGGCGCGCCGATGGAACTGGCGTGTGCCTTCAGAGCCCACGTGCAAACGTGCCGTCGAGAAGACCGCCACTACTCGAGCTGGATCGGCTTCGCCAAAGACGAAGTTCAGCCGTGGCGCGTAGAGGTCCACGTCGACGATGCCCAGCAGGCGCAGCCACTCCGGGCGCATCGCGTCGGAGAGCGCATCCAGAATGGTCGTCGCGTGCCACTGGTCCCGCTGCCGCGAGAAGCCATGCGCCGGCAACGGGAGGCGCTTCGCGATGACGACATCTCGGCCGAGCGCGGCGCGAATATCCTCTGCCAGCCAGGTCATGAGCTCGGAGTCCAAGTCTCCGATGGGGGTGAGCGCGATCGGACGCCTGCGCTGCGCCTCGGAGCTCATGGCGCCTGCAGCGGGTTTGCGAGAAAACGGTCCGCCGGGTCGTCGTGCCGCAGGAGGTAGACCGCTTCGTCATCCCCCAGGACCTTGAAGTATCGGTGGTCCGGTCCGAACCAGCGGTCGATCACCTCGACGACCTCCACGCGCCGCCCGTCGATCTCGAGGCGCCGCGGAGTTTCCTCGCCGCGATATCCGGCATAGCAATCGACCCTCACGTCCATGGCCCGCGATCCTCAACGCCGAGCGTGCGATCGTCGCCCGCAGCGGAGCCCTCCGCCGATGCGGGACGCGCTCGCTCCTCCGCAGGAACCCGCACGCCGGGCGGCCTTGGTGATTCGGGGGGACCGGTCGGGCGCTCCATCGCATGACTCCTGTTCCTCGCGGAAACTCGATCGCCAACCTCATTTCTAACCAGCGCCGTCATGGCGGCGCCTCGAGCCCGATGAACCCGACCACCGCTGAAGCGCCGTCGGATCTCGAGGCCACGTCGCGCCTCGTGGCGCGCGTGCTCGAGCGGCTCGCCGCCGGACGGATGGTCATCGTTCATTGCCACGGCGGGATCGGCCGGAGCGGGATGATCACCGCGTGCGCTCTCGTCGGGGCCGGAGTCGAGCCGGGAAGGGCCGTCGAGATCGTGCGCGAGGCGCGCCCAGGGGCGGCGACCGCGCCGGGGCAGGAGGAGTTCGTGCACGAGTTCGGGAGGGCGTGGAGGCGCGGGACGGCGCGCGTGGGGCCGAGCAGGTAAATGCGGCGACGAAGTCGCTCGTGTCTTCGACTCGACATCTGCGTCGTGGTGTGACGGACGCGCCGGCGCTCTCCCGTCGCACCGGCACGCCGGTGGAAGGTAGACTGTCGCGCGATGGCCTTGATGATGACGACACCTCCGCCTCACGCGAACACGATCCTGGACCTCATCGGCCGGACGCCGGTCGTCCGGATCAACCGCCTCAACCCGAACCCCCGCGTCCGGATGTTCGCGAAGCTGGAGGGGTTCAACCCGACCGGCAGCATCAAGGACCGGATCGCGCTCAAGATGATCGAGCAGGCGGAGCGCGAAGGGGCGCTGCGGCCGGGCAAGACCATCATCGAGCCCACGAGCGGAAACACCGGCATCGGGCTCGCGATGATCGGCGCGGCAAAGGGGTACCCCGTCGAGATCGTGATGAGCGAGGCGGTCTCGATCGAGCGGCGCCACATGATCCAGGCGTTCGGCGCGACCGTCACGCTCACAGACGCGGCGAAGGGCACCGACGGCGCCATCGTGAAGGCGAGGGCGCTCGCGAGGGAGTTCCCGGACCGGTACTTCATGCCGGACCAGTTCTCGAACGAGTACAACCAGCTCGCCCACTACGAGGGAACGGCGCAGGAGATCCTCGAGCAGATGGGCGGCGAGATCGACTACTTCGTGTCAGCGCTCGGCACGAGCGGCACGCTCATGGGCGTGGGGCTGGCGCTCAAGGAGCGGCTCCCCGACGTCAAGATCATCAGCGCCCACCCCGTGCTCGGCCACTACATCCAGGGCCTGAAGAACCTCGACGAGGCGATCGTCCCCGCCATCTACGATCCGAAGAAGATCGACCGGCACATCATGATCGAGAGCGAGGACGCCTTCGACCTCGCACGCCGAATCGCGAAGGAGGAGGGGATCTTCGTCGGGATGAGCAGCGGCGCGGCTTTGTGGGCGGCGCGCCAGCTCGCGGGCGAGATCGGGTCGGGGACGATCGTCACGATCTTCCCGGACCGCGGCGAGAAGTACCTCTCGACCTCGCTGTTCCAGGTCTGACGTCGGCCGCGGTCGCGCGCGCCGAGCGGCGCTACGACGGCTGTGCGAGAACCGGCGCCGTCTCAGTGTCGTTCGAACCTCGATCCCGAGTGACTCCTCCGACCGTTCGCACGGCGATGCAAAGTTTGATATGCAACGAGCCGAGCGCGCCGTTGTGGGCGGGCGCCCGGATCAGCTACCCTGGCCCTCGCCGAGCACACCTGATGGGGCCCCCAGTCGACCGCGCATCTCGTCGCAGGCGCAGCTTCTTCGGCCGCGCATCGACGGCTGCCGGAGCGAGGTCCGCGGGACTGCGTGCCCTCACGCTCTTCGCGGAGGAGTCGCCGCTCGAGCTGCGCCTCCTCGGAAGGTCGCTCCTTCAAGCGGGTGCGGTCGGCGCGATCGCGGGGCTCGCCGGAGCCGCTTTCTTCGCGAGCCTCGAGGTCGGGCAGCGGCTCCTCCTCGGCCGCTTGGCGGGGTTCGAGCCGCTCCGCGCCAAGGGGGAGACCTTCCTCGGCACCGAGCCCGCGGGCACGCTTCGCCCTCTCCTCCTCGTCCTCCTCCCCGCGCTCGGAGGTCTCGCGAGCGGGCTCCTCACCCACTGGCTCGCCCCGGAGGCGGCCGGGGGCGGCGGCGACGCGACGATCGAGGCGTATCACCACGGCGGCGTGATCAGGCGGCGCGTCATCCCGGTGAAGTGGCTGGCCTCGATCCTGGCGCTCTCGGCGGGCGGCTCCGGAGGCCGCGAAGGCCCCACGATGCAGATCGGCGCCGCGATCGGCGCGGCGGTCGGGCGGGTGCTCCCGACGCGGCGTGCGGAGCGCCGCGTCCTGCTCGTCGCGGGAATCGCGGCCGGGATCTCGGCGGTGTTCCGGACACCCCTCGGCGCCGCGCTCCTCGCGACGGAGATGCTCTACCGCGACGACTTCGAGGCTGACGCGCTCATCCCCTCGATCTTCGCGAGCGTGGTGTCCTATTCGATCGTGATCGCATTGTTCGGCGAGACGACGCTGTTCGGATCGCTGCCGCGGTTTCCGTTCGTGCCCGCGCACCTCCCCCTCTACGCCGTCCTCGCGCTCGGCGTGGCGCTGGCGGCGGTGGCATTCGTTCGGTCACTCCGGCTCGTTCAGCGTTCCTTCTCTCGGATTCCCGTGCCGCCGTGGGCGCGACCGGCGCTGGGCGGGCTCGCGATGGGGTTGGTGGGGACGGCCGTCGTTCTGTGGATGCGCACGACGCACGGCGGCGTCGCCGGTTTCGGCATCTTCGGCGGTGGGTATGGCGCCCTGCAGATCTCGATGACCGGCGCCGACTGGATGCCGGTCGGCGGATCGGCGGTCGTGCTCCTGGGAACCGTCGCGGCGGCCAAGATCGTGGCTTCCGCGTTCACCATCGGAAGCGGCGCGGCCGCCGGCGACTTCGCCCCATCGCTCGCCATCGGCGGCCTCGTTGGCGCCGCCTTCGGGCACGCTGCTCGCGCGATCCTCGGGGACCCCACAATCCAGCCGGCTGCATTCGCGCTCGTTGGGATGGGCACGTTCTACGGCGGCCTTGCCCACGCACCGCTGTCGGCGCTGGTGCTCGTCGCCGAGCTCGCCGGGAGCTACGATCTGCTCGTCCCGATGATGCTGGCAATCGGGATCGCCTACGTCGCGCTCCGCCGCGAGACGCTGTACCCCGCGCAGGTCCCGTCGCGTTCCGCTTCCGCTGCTCACCGGAGCAGCGGAGGAAACGGAACATTCCTCGCAGACGTCGCCACCCGATCGGTGCGGGAGCTCCTCGTCCCGCCCGAGATCGAGCCGCTCGACGAGCGCGCGCCGCTCTCGACGGTCGTCGCGTCGGGCGCGCCCGCTCGCGCGCAGCGCGTCCTCGCGATCCTCGGCCCCTCCGGGTTCACCGGGCTCGTCGAGCTCGCGACGGTGGCCGAGACGCCCGAGGGAGAGCGGCACTGGATGAAGGCCCACGACGCGCGCGTCCCGTTCGTGTCGGTGGGCGAGGATGCGGCCTGGGCCGACGTGGCGGACGTGCTCGACCGGTGCGGCGTATCGCAGGTGCCGGTCGTTCGCGACGGCACGGTTGTCGGCTGGGTGGGCGACCGGGAGCTGCGCAGGGCCGTTCTCGAAGAGAAGCGCGCGCGCGGCGCGTCTTCCTAGAACATCGAACGCGTCGCTGAAGGCGGTCCCGAACCGCCCGGGGACTGCGTCGGCGCATCAACTGCTCCGGCTCGGGCCTTCGAAGCTCGCGCTCCGCCGATCAGCTCGCCCGCTGCTTCGACTGCCTCGACAGCTCGCGGGCGACGTCCACGAACGCCCTGAGCGCCGGCGACACCTGGGCGCGGCTCGGGAAGTACAGGAAGAACCCGGGCACGGCCGCCGCGTACTCCTCGAGGACGATGCGCAGGCTCCCGCGGCGCAGCTCGTCCGCGATCTGCGGCTCGAAAGCGTAGAGGAGGCCCACTCCCGCCACAGCGAGGCGTCGCATGAGCTCGGTGTCGTTCGTCGTGACCGTTCCTTCGACGGGAACGCGCCACGCCTTCCTCCCGCGCTCGAGCTCCCACGCGTAACGCGCTCCGCTGGTGGACGTGCGGATGCAGATGCAGTCGTGCTGAAGGAGGTCTTGGGGCTTTTGCGGGGTGCCGCGTCGCGCGAGATAGGAGGGAGCCGCCGCCACGACGAACCGGCCCGGCTCGGTGAGCCGTACCTGGACCATGTCGCGCTCGATCGCTTCGCTGAGGCGGATCCCGGCGTCGAGGCCCTCGGCGACGATGTTCACGAACCGATTCTCGACCTGAACCTCGACCTCCACCTTCGGATACCGCTCGATGAACCGCGGCAGCAGTCGAGCCAGGACGAGCGCGACCGCCGACCCCGGCACCGACAGCCGGACGCGGCCAGTGACTTCGCCCGGCCGGACCGACACCGTCTTCAGGGACTCCAGCGCCTGGTCCACCGCCGCGCCTGCGTTCTCGAGGAGGCGCTGACCCGCGTCCGTGAGCGCCACGCTCCGCGATGTTCGCGTGAGCAGCGTGACGCCGAGCCGCGCCTCGAGCTGACGGACGGACTGGCTCAGCGCCGAGGTGGAGACCCCGAGATGTCTGGCGGCCGCGGCGAAGCTGCGGTGGCGCGCGACGGCGATGAACGAGTTCAGGGCATTGAGCGGAGTGAAAGCCATCGTGAAGGTTTCCTACAGGAGCTCGGTGCCGGGCGCCAGTGCGGCACGCCTTGCCCCGACGCGCGCCCGCCCGCAGGACCGTCAGCCCCCGCTCACGCCGAGGCTGTGGCGGCTCTCCATCCCCGGCGTGAGCGCCAGCTTGACGATCAGATCGGAGAGGCTGTTCAGCGACACGTCGTGGCCTTTGAACGGCTGGCCCTTCAGCGTGATCTGGTACGAGACCTCATCGTCCCGGGTGAACCAGCCCGGCCGCAGGATCGTGTAGTCGAGGTCCGACGCCTCGATGACTGCCGCGTCGCGGGACATGGAAACCACGGCAGTTTTTGGGGAGAGGAACGCCGCAGGCGTGGTCCGCGTCGAGACCGTCAGCTTTGGGGCACGCCGAGACAGCACCGCTTGAACTTCTTCCCCGAGCCGCATGGGCACGGTTCGTTTCGACCGGTGCGCTCCGCGCGGCAGCGCGCGCCGTCCTCCGACGCGGTCGCGCGGACTCCATCCCGCACGCGGACGAAGCGCTCACGCATCGTATCGAGCAGCTCACCGTCGAGCTCGGCCCGAAGCCACTCGATCGCATCCCGCTCCTGCGGCCCGTTCTCGCTGCGTGCCTGGATGTCGCCGCAGTCCACGCCGACGAAGACCAGGAACGCGCTGCGGAGCTCCGCACCAGCGTCCGATCGATGAAGCGTGACGATCTCGCCGCGATCGATCCAGGCGGAGTGCAGCTCTTCGCCGACCCGGAGCCCTTCTACGAGCACGTGGCGCGTGGTGCAGAACCGTCGGTCGCATACGTTCACGGCGAGCAGCAGCCCCTCCCGACTGCCGCCCTGAGCGTCGCGCCAGAGGAGCAGCGGTCCGTCCGACGCGAGCTGTCGGCGCGCACACGGGCGGGCTACCACGACATTCGTAACGGCAAGGCCGTGTTCGCTCGGTCGCGAATTCATGCACCCTCCCGTCGCCCCGACCGTCGATCCGTCCAGGGGCGGACGGACCCTTGCTGCGAGATCCGGGCCGAGGGGCCGCGCGCGAGCTCGCGCGCGGAGCACGCCCCGTCGTTGAACGTGCACGCGGCACGCGGCCGGCGCGGACCCGTCGCCCGGACCTTGGTCTGTTGCGCGGACCACCTCCCGCGGTCGAGGCGGAGATCGCCGAGCTCGCCCCCGGCGGCACGGCCCTCGTAGCCGAGCCGGCTGGGCACGTGAAGCCATCGACTCCATGCCCTGGGTCGGTTTCGGCTGTGCCGCGCCTCGGCTCAGGCGGACAGCGAGAACGGTGGGTAGCGATCGGTCGTGAGCAGGATCGCGTACGCCGCGACCCGCAGCGACCATCGGAACGTGCCGACGACGAACGCGAACAGCGTGCGCGGATACCGGCCAGTGAAGAGGATCGCGAACCAGGCCGCGACGACGCAGACGATCGCCGCGATCCCGACGAACGCCAGCGCGACGAAGTGCGGGATCGCAAGCAGCCATTTCACGAGCGGCAGCCAGCGGTTCAGGTCGCGCGCCGCGTCGGGATACCGGATCTCGAGGTGGACGGCCTGCTCCTCGTCGGTCGAGGGGTACTCGTCGCGCAGGAGCGCGAGGTACGCCCCGACGCGCGCGGCGAACCTCGCGAGCGCGAGGTTCCAGTCGAACCACCAGCGCGGGTACTTCTGGCGGAACACGAGCATGAGCGCCGTGGCCGCAGAGACGTAGCCCCCCGCCGCGAGCACGGGGTGGTGCGAGCCGGACCCCGAGCTCGCGCCCGGCGACGGGCCCATCACCAGACCGAGGACGATGGCGATGGGGATGGCGGCGATCGGCCGGAAGAGCGTCGTGAGCCGGTCCAGCTCGCGCTCCGGGTAGTCGATCTCGAGCGTCGCCGGGTACGCGGCGGTCGCGTCTGCCATGATCTCCTCCCTGGCGCGCGTCGATCGATGGCGCGCCCCGTCCACGCGAAGCCGCGTGGCCGGCGACGGCCCGAACGGACGTGCCATCGTGTCGCGGCCGAGCGGAATTGTCGGCGCAATCGAAGGGGCGGGCAAGGCGTCGGTCTCCGCAGCCCTCGACGGGTGGTCACAGGTATTGACGCCGCGGGGCGCGGCATTTCGACGCGGCGCCGGGGTGGAAGACACGCCTCGCCGAGCGTTGGCGCGAGGCTACCGCCCGAGCACGACGTCGATCCCGGTGAGCAGCAGCGCCATGTGCTTGCCCGAAACGCGGCCGACGCGCTCCGTGAGCACCGAACGATCGAGCGTGAGGATCTGCGAGACGTTCGCGACCGAATCCTTCGAGAGACCGGTGCTCCGCGCTGGCAGAAGGACGTTGCCGGGAGCGTCCGCCCACTTCAAGTTGCTCGTCAGCGGCACGCACACGGCGGTCGCGATGCGACTCCGGTTGAACGCGTCTCCCTGAACGATCGCGACCGGACGGCGGAAGCCTGGACCGGAGCCCACTGCGTCGGGAATGTCGGCCCAGCAGACGTCGCCCTGCGCGATCACCATTCGGTCCGCTCGAGGATCTGGCGAGCGGCAGCGGAGGAGAACGCGTCCGGTCTGCTGTCGAGCTGCTCGGCGACCCGGTCCACCGCCTCGGTGATGGCTTCGGGATCGTGCCGGGCGACGTACTCCGCCACAGCCTCGCGGTACAGCTCGCTGCGCGACTTCTTGAGACGCCGCGCGAGGCGCTCCGCCTGCTGGAAGACCTCGTCGGGCAGCGAGATCGCCGTCTTCATACCAGAAGTATAACCACCCGCGCCGGCTGCCCGCAACGGGCTCGAAGCCGTGACAGGTCACGCCGCCGTCCGCGCCGTCCACTCCCACACCGTCTGCGCGACGTCCACCTCGACGAGCTCGCCGCGGATCGGCAGGTGAATGAACGCGGGCACGGCGCTCCTGCGGTACGCACGCCACAGCCATTCATCGCCCTGTCGCCGACTGGAGACGGCCGTCACTGGCGACCGTGCAGCTCGTGATCGGCATCGCGTCGGACCGGGGCGAGCCCCCGCCCGGCCCACTCCGAATACACGATGAACCTGAAGGGATTCGTCTGGGAATGGATCTCGCGCAAGGTCCTGAGCGTGCGCTCGCGCTGGCCGCGCAACGCGGTGCTCGAGGGGTGACGGACGAGCCCCAGGTCGGCGATCTGGAGCGCGAGGGCCGCGTCGCCGCGGGCTTCGAGCCCCGCAGCCGCGCGCGCGAAGGCCTCGTCGCTACCGCCGCCCAGCGCGTCGAGCGCCGCCGCCCATTCGGCGCGCGTGAAGGCGTCGAGCCCTTCGCCATTCGATTGCCAGTACCCGGCGTGCTCGGCGTAGAGGCGCTGCACGAACGTGTCGCGGGCGATCAGGTACGGCTGGACCGCAGCCGGCGCCTCGCGCAACGAATCGGGCAGGAAGTCGTCGTGCAGCACGTCGGCGAGGGGACGCGCCGCGCGGGCGGCGGTCAGGGTGCGCTGGTAGAGCGCGCCAAACGCGTCGCGGAGGCCCGGCATGGCCTCCATCGTCAAGAGCGCCGTGAGCGGCACGTGGCCGTGGATGAGGCGGCGCGGGTGCAGATCGAGCACCATGGCGATCGCGCCGAGATACCCCTCCGGCGAGCCCTCGGCCACGAATGGCGCCCCCACGTACGGCATGAAGGCGTCGCCGACGAACAGGAGGTCGTGCTTCCGATCGTGTATGAACAGCGCGTCGGGCGTCTCGCCGCTCTTCGCGGGGATGAGGGCGAGGTCGAGACCGCCCTCGGAGAGCGTCTCCGGGGCCGTGATCAGGCGACCCGGCTTCACATCCAGCCGCATCGTGCCGGTTCCGAAGAACCAGTGAAACGGTCCTGGATAGTCCTTCGACCGCTGGAGCTCCTCCGGGAAACCGGCGCGGGCGATCACGGTACCGCCCGGCTCGAGCACGGCGTTGAGGCCCCCCACGTGGTCCCAGTGACCGTGGGTCAAGATGACGTACTTGATGGGAGCTTGGGTGACTCGTCGCAACGCCGCCACGGCGTCTCGCGCCGATTCCTCCGTGGTGCCGGCGTCGATGGCCACCACGAACCCGTCCGCGACGATGAACGCGAGGTTCGCGAAATCGTACCCTTCGGCGACGTACACGCCTTCGGCCTCGCGGACGAGGCGCTTCCCGCCGAAGCGAAATCCGCTCGCCGCATCGACCGACACATCCCCGAGCACGCGGGGGTCGAGGGGGTCATCGAGCGAGGTGAGGCCGGCGCGACCGAGCCACTCCTGAGAGCGGCGCACGTCTCCCAGCGTCCGATACGCCGCGGCCAGGCCACGGTAGAGCCCCCGATCCAGGCCGAGCGGAAGGTCTATCCGATGCTCCAGGCACCAATCGAGGTCCTCGATGGCCTGCGATGCCTTGTGGAAGCGCGAGGGCAGGTCGGCGAACACGAGGCCCCGGGCGAGGCGCCCGAGCCCCGGCTCGGCGGCGACCCCTTCGTCGAGCTTGCGGATCGCATCGTCGACCCATGCCACGCGCCGGAGCAGCGGCACGTCGTTCGCGACGCGCGCCTGCATCGTCGCTTGCAGCGCCCTGAAGAGCGCGCGTCGGTTCGGTTGCTCCTCGGAGAGGCGCCCGAAGTACTGGTATCCGTCCCATTCGCGGTGGGTCGCCACGAGCTGCTGCATCGTGACCAGCACCAGGAGGGTGTCGGAGTTCGGATAGGCGCTCGCCGTCAGCAGCGCGGAGAGCGGACGTTGCTGGGTGACAGGCGGCTTCTGGGCGGGCGGGGTCACGCGGCACGATGCGAGCAGGAGCGAGCACGATGCCGCCAGCGCTGTGCGGCGGGTGCTCGAGTGATTCAGCTTCGCCATGTCATCCTCGTTCGTGGGGTTCGTGACGCGGCGGCTGACGCCCGCTTTCGACGGAACACTCACTGTGCTACCACCGCGGCGTATGCGCCTGCCCTCGATGCCAGCAGGGATGCAGGTTAAGGCGTGGCCCCCCGTGCTCGCCACGCGCGGTCCGGGATGGCGAGGCGACGTGCACTCGCACCACTCGCTCCATTTCGTGCTCGCCATCGAAGGCGAGCTCCAGGTCCGCACCTCGGCCGCGGGCCCCTGGCGGAGCGCGGCCGGCGTGCTCACCGCTTCCGATGCGCCACACGCCATCGACGCCCACGGCGTGGAGATGCTGGTGGTCTTCCTCGATTCCGAGAGCGACGCCGCCGCCATGTTGCGCCCGGCGCTGGCTCGCCCGGTTCGTCCCATCTCGGCCGGCGAGCGGAGCGCGCTCGTTCGCGATGTCGTTCCACGGACGATCATGCGCTGGGGCGCCGAGGAGTGGGTCCGCGACGCCGCTCGCACGCTCGGCGTGACGGCTCCGGCATCGCAGCGCACGACCCACCCCCAGGTCAGAAGGCTGCTGGCGCTGCTCCGCGAAGGCGGCGTCGACGATGCCACCTCGCTCGATGCGCTCGCCAGTTCGGTTCAGCTCTCGCCCAGTCGCTTGATGCACGTGTTCACCGCCTCGATCGGCATTCCTCTTCGGCCCTATCTCGCCTGGCTGAGGCTGCAGCGCGCGGCGACCGCCATCGTCAACCGGAGCTCGCTCGGCGACGCGGCCCACGCCGCCGGCTTCGCCGACGCCGCCCACATGAGTCGCACCTTCAGGCGCATGCTTGGCGTCGCACCGTCCTCGCTGCGGCCGTTGCGCTGCCTTCAGTAGCTCGCGAGCCGCTTTCATCGTCTCGTCTCCGTTGCTGCGACGTACGGGAGCGATCAACACCAGCGCGGTGATGGCGGGAATGTTCCACGCGCGTTTCCATCTCGCTTGAACGAACTGGCTGCAATCGACGTGGGCGAGATCACTGTCTCGCCCTGCGGCGGAGAGCGTCCCGGCGACGCTACGTCGGACCGGCGGTGTAGATCGTCTCCATGCCGCGCCGTCGCCGAGGACTTCTTCCACTCCCCGAGGTAGGAGACCGTCAGCTCGATCCGTACCCACTGGAAGAGGTCGGCGACCCGACCGAGTGGGACATCGCGTACGTCCTCGCCTGCCTGTTCAATCTGGCCGTGTTCCGCCGCATCGGCGTAACGTCGTGAGTGGCGGGCGCTGTTCCCGTCTTTCCGTCGCCGCACGCGCTTAGCGCCCAACACGTTGCGCCAACAAGGACGAGCGATGCCGCCCGATGCGGCACGAGACTATTCGACGATATATACAGAGTCATGTCTGACCTCAGTGTCGAGCATCGCTTCGATGACGCGGCTATGGCTGCTGCGACTTCGACCACACGACGACGACGCGGTCCGCCGAATCGCTGCCAACTGATACTCCTGAAGCCACGATCGTTCCGTGACTGCTGACGATCGAGTTCCCGCCTGCACCTCCTTCGGGGACCGTCAGTACGCCATTATCGTGAAAGGCAGAATCCACAGTTCCATTCGAGTTGTATCTCGCTAGGAACAGGTGGCGACCTGCGGCGCTTTCCAGGCTGCCAACTAATACAAGTCCGCCGAAATTGTCTCGTATGGCATCCATGACATCGGCGCCTCTCGGAAGTGCGAAGCTCGTAACGACGGTCCCGCGCGCCACGGGTGCAGTCCTGTACCGAACCACTTGCGCCGCGTTTCCGCTGCATTCGAACAATTCGACTTCCCCTCCACCGAGGATGAGCGGCCTTGGCGCGCAGTCGCCATGTTTTGAAAACGTCTGAATGGAGGGCCCACTCGGCGTCGATCGAATAATGGTTAGCTCAGCCTCGTTCTGCAGCGCGACCACTATCGTTCCGTCAACAAGCAGCCGTATGGTCCCATTGCTTTGTGCGCTTGCTTCGGTGCTCATCGCGACGCCATGTGCGCCACGTTGTTCCGATGAGCCGTCGCGCGGAACGCGCAAGACCTCCATGCGCGAAGGTGATGAACAGACGATGTAGATGGAATCGTCCGGCGCGAGGGTAGCGGCCAGTGGTCGGCCAGCGGCCCCTTGCCGAGAACCGCAGGCGGATGTGAACCGCCCGTTTGTTCCGAACCCCTCCTCGGTGCTTCCGTCTGGACGAAGCGCCGCCACGGTGACGACCCAGACGAACTCAAGTGACTCGACCGTGCGATGGCGAATCACCTCTGACGCGACGATGATCAGTCGCCCATTGGACTGCTCCAGGAGAGCCGCGACGTTGGCACGCCCAGCGGGAAGTGACAATCGGCCCGCGACGCCAAATGAGTCGTCCAGTTGACCAGGCCGAGAGTAACGACGCACCAGCAGGGAATCACCCTCCGGAACCGCTACGACTACACGTTCCGCATGATCAAGGAGGATCGCTGGCGCGCGGGCGCGTGCCACGTCAAACGTGGTTGCTACATAGTTGCGCAACGCGAGTGATTCACCCGCTGCGGGCGACAGGTGAATCGCATCATAGAGACGCTGCGAGACCTCGCGAGTGGCGCTGAACGCCAGCGCTGCTAGCGCCAACATTGCCACGAGCGGCACGATCACCCAGCAGAACCGCATCCGTCCCTCGCGGGGGCGTACCATACAGTGTTCTGCCCGTGCGTGGTTGGCAATTTGTAGGTTCACACGTGTGGGCGGGTTGGTCCGAGGCCCAGGAGATCGAGGGATTCGCGCGAAGGCGCTGCGCCGGCAATGCCGCAGCGCGCCGCGGCGCTGCGTTGCGTGTCCTTCGACCGTGATGCAATACGAGTCACGGCTGCAAGGACTTGAAGTGCTATGGCGCGGTGGCGAGCATGGCTCCCCCCTCGCAAGCCTGATGAAGGCTTGCGGCGTATCACGAGGAGTCACACGGACTATGCGTGAGCGCACACCGTGGCGAGTGGGCGTGCGCTCGTCTAGAGGCCGAACGGGTAGCGCGGCGATTCAGAGTGTAACTCCGCTCAACGCCTCGCTCGTTTGATGATGCGCCGCACCCATCGTGGCCGAAGATCCGGCGCAACCCTCCCTCCACGCTCGGGGCTCCAGAAGGTCTTCGCGATCGACGTGCTCGCCTGTCCGGACTGCAACGGCCGGATTCAGCTCATCGCCGAGGCGATGGTCGCGAAGCGGATCCTCGACCACCTCGGCCTCGACTCGACCGGGCCGCCGGTAGCCCGAGCTGCGCCGCCGCCGGAGCAGGTCGATCTCGGCCCAAGCTACGGGGCCGCGGACCCCATCTACCCCGAGTGAGTCAGCGCGCCCTCGCGGCGGTGGACGGCCGCGTCCTCGGCCTGCCTCGCAACGTCCCGAAGCCCTTGTCGGGTCGGGCGGCCTCTGGCACGCTTCGACTCCGCGTAGGGGGGGGCGAGCGGGGGCTGTTTACAGGATGCGCATTATCGGTGGTTTGGAGTTCCTACCCGCCGAGTGAGATCCGCGTTGCGAATGTGTGCACGCGCCTCGGCCGCAGGCCGCGGCGCCAAAGCCCGCGATGCCTCAGGCGCCTTACAGGAAGGCGCGCACCGCTCACCAATCAGGTCTGACCTCCCCCGGTATCGCGAGCGCCGCCCCCAGCAAGGCATCGAGCCGATCGTGTCGGCGGCGAGGAGCGCGGAGATGGGGCCCCGCGTGCTCATCGCGGATCGCTCGCGGTCTCCGCGCGTGCGACCCCGGACCGACGCTCGCGGATCTCTCGCATGATGGCCGCGTCTTCGGCACGGTCGAGCAGCCGGCGCATCGCCGGAAACACCACCGATTCCTCGCGCCGGAGGTGCTCGGCGAAGTGGTGGTCGAGCTCCGCGACCGCTCTCGCCAGGTGCGGCGCCACCTTCGCGTGGCGCTCCGGCGCGCCCGCGATGTCGTCGCAGGTCCCGACGAGCGCGGCGAGCGGGCGCTCGTGCTCGCGGTGCTCCCGCGCCATGGCCTCGAGCTCGACATCCACTGCCGGATCGCGGCCGCGCAGCCGGGGCGCGATGCTCTCCTCCTCGTCCCGTGCGTGCAGCGGCAGCGCCTCGACGAAGTAGCGCCGGACGCGGGCGGCTGCCTCGCCGACGCCGGGTTCAGAAGGACCGGCCTCCGCGATCCGCCGCGCCAGCGCGAGGAAGGACCGGATGCGCTCGTGGCATTCGAGCAGGAGGTCGACGGCGTCTCCGGCGGCCGCCGGCTTGCCGATCCGCGTGAGCACGCGTCAGCCCTCCCTCCGGAAATAGGTGCGTACCAGGCCCTCGTCCACGGCGACGCTGA
>WNGA01003831.1_pt1 | contig 35586 bp, 36 predicted proteins | sample 5400061 | NCBI WGS metagenome assembly WNGA01 (sample SAMN13153366, study PRJNA577476) | soil metagenome | isolation source: 100 cm soil or saprolite under grassland replicate 2 | place: USA:California | collected 2016-06-15
CGCGAGCGCTGCCGCAGAGTCCCGATCACCGTCCGGGACGGAGCGCGAGGGCCGGACACTAGACCCAACGGCCGAACCGAATAGCCCGCGACCGGCCTCCCCGCGAGCGTCAGCGGAAGTCTGACTCACGGGAACGACCCATATCAGCCCGCCGCTCGGCGATGAGTCGCGCCGCTTCGCGCGTCTCAGGCCAGTGGAAGAGATCGATCGCCTCGTCGACCGTGCACCACTGATATGTGTCGTGCTCTTCGTTGAGCCGCGGCTCCCAGCCTGGCGGCGCCTCCGCCAGGAAGCTCTCGGTGGTGATGACATGGACGTCGTCCGGGTAGCCGTACGTTTCGCGGAGCTCGTCCGTGACCGGGTATGGGATGGGGTCCCCGACGCGGACGAGCCGCGCGTCGAGGCCGGCTTCTTCGCGAAGCTCCCGTCGCCCCGCCTCCTCGAAGCTCTCGTGCGCTTCGACCACGCCCGCGACGATGTGCCAGTAGCCCTCGACGATCCGGTGCAGCACGAGAAGCCGATCGCCACGGCGTACGAAGACCCCGACCTCGCGCGGCGTCCTCATTGCAACTCGTCGACGTGCCTGGCGAGCGCGACATCCGCGTCGCTGATGCCGCCGGTGGCATGCGTCGTCAGGACGATGCGGACCGTCTTGTAGCGCTCGACGTGGATATCAGGATGGTGGTTCGCCTCGTTCGCGGCTTCGGCGACCTTGTTCGCGAACGCCATCGCGCCCTTGAAGCCTTTGAAGGTGAACGTCTTGGTGATCGCCGCTCCGTCTCGCTTCCATCCGGCGTCGGGGGCGAGCAGGCTGGCGAGCGCGTCCTCGTCAAGGCGCGTCTCCGCGTCGGGAATGCTCACGAATCTTGAGAGTATGCCTGTGTGAATTGCGTACGTCGCGAGCCGGGGAGTACCCTTGTCGCACTTAGAACTTTGTGACCATCGCGGACTGGCGGGGCACGCCGTTTCGCCAGCCGCTTACGCGATCGAGGGGGCTTCGCCCCGACACGGCGGCGTCCTCGCGTTCGCGCACACGGAAAGGAACAACGAGATGCCCGACATCCTCGTCGTGGGCCTGACGGCCCTCGTCGGAGGCCTCGTCGGCTTCGGGATCGCCCTCGTGCTTAGGCGCTCGTTCGCGCTCTCCAGCGAAACGACCGCGCGCGCCAACGCCGAGCGCTTGCTCGCCGAGGCGCGGGCCAAGCAGAAGGAGATCATCCTCGAGGCCAAGGACGAGGCCCTCAAGGTCGCCAAGTCGGCCGAGACCGAGAACCGGGAGCGCCGTGCCGAGCTGCAGCGCTACGAGACCCGGCTGGACAAAAAGGACGAACAGCTCGATCAGAAGACCGCCCAGGTCGAGGAGCGCGAGCGCCGGCTTGTCGAAAAGGGACTCGAGCTGGACGCCGAGCGTGAGAAGGTGACGCAGATCCAGGACGAGCAGCGGACCGAGCTGGCGCGCGTCGCGAGTCTCTCCATGGATGAAGCGCGGACGCTCCTGCTCCAGCGCGTCGAAGAGGAGATGCGCGACATCACCAACCGCAAGGTCCGCGACCTCGAGATCGAGGCGCGCGAGGTGGCGGATGCGCGCGCGCGAGACATCATTACGATGGCGCTCCAGCGCTACGCCGCGGAGCACACCGCCGAGCACACCGTGACCGTCGTCGCGCTGCCGAGCGACGACATGAAGGGCCGCATCATCGGCCGCGAGGGCCGCAACATCCGCACCCTCGAGACCCTCACCGGCGTGGACCTCATCATCGACGACACGCCGGAAGCGGTCGTCGTGTCCGGTTTCGACCCGATCCGACGCGAGATCGCGAAGCGCGCCCTCGAGCGGCTCCTGGTGGACGGCCGTATCCATCCCGCGCGCATCGAGGAGATGGTCGCCAAGGCAAAGACCGAGATCGACCAGGTCATGAAGGAGGCGGCGGAGTCTGCCATGTACGAGGTCGGGATCGCCGGGATCCATCCCGACCTGGTGAAGCTGCTCGGCCGGCTGCACTTCCGCACCTCCTACGGGCAGAACGTCCTCCGTCACAGCATCGAGGTCGCGCACGTCGCCGGCGTCCTCGCCTCGGAGACCGGCTACGACGTGCAGACGATGAAGCGCGCCGGTCTCCTGCACGACATCGGAAAGGCCATCGATCACGAGGTCGAGGGCGCGCACACGGTCATCGGCGGCGAGCTGCTTCGGCGCTATGGGTTCAACCAGTCGGTCATCGACGGCGTCGTCGGCCATCACGGTGACGTGGAGCCGGTGACGATGGTCGGAACGCTCATCTCCGCGGCCGACGCGATCAGCGCGGCCCGTCCGGGCGCGCGCAGCGAGATCGTCTCGAACTACATTCAGCGTCTCCAGGAGCTCGAGGGCGTCGCGAACAGCTTCACCGGCGTCGAGAAGGCATTCGCCATCCAGGCCGGGCGCGAGATCCGCGTCATCGTGAAGCCGGACCAGATCGACGATCTCTCCACGGCACGTCTGTCGCGCGACATCGCGCAGAAGATCCAGGAGACGCTGCAGTATCCGGGGCAGATCAAGGTCACGGTCATCAGGGAGACGCGGGCGGTCGAATACGCGAAGTGACGTGAGGCTCCGAGCAGCGCTGTTCGACGTCGGCGGGACGCTCATCGACGCCGCGCACGGCGACCATTGGCGCCCGTCGGTCCTTCGCGCGATCGCCGACGAGTTCGGCGAGCGGTGGTGGGCCGAGCAGCTATACGACGCGGATATCCGCAGGCGGCCGCCGGGCGATCCATATCGCATGGAGACGAAGAAGTGGCTCGCCGAGTGGCTCGATGCCCGTGGGGTGACCATGACCGAGCGAGAGTTCGAGACTCTGCGCACGTGCTTCGCGCGACCGCTTCCTCTCGCCTTCACGCTGACGTCAGGTGCCGCTGACGGGTTGCGGTGGTGCAAGTCCAAGGGCCTCGCGGTCGCTGCCGTAACCAACACACTGTCGAGCGGCGATGACGACGTGCGAGGGTATTGGCAGCGTTTCGATATCGCCGATGCGATCGACCACGTCGTGACGTCTTACAGCACGGGTTGGGAGAAGCCGCACCCCGCGATGTTCGATCGCGCGCTCGCGCTGTGCGGTGTGGCGGCCAGCGACGCGGTCATGATCGGCGACAGCATCGAGGTCGACGTGACAGGCGCGAAGCAGCTCGGAATCCGGGCGATCTGGAAGCGATCCGCGGGCGCATCTAAAGTCGTCGTCGCTCCGGATGCGGTCCTCGATTCGCTCGTGGAGCTTCCACCCATCCTCGAACGCTGGATGAGCGCGACCTAGGCCTTGCGCATCCTCTTCGTCGGCGACGTCGTCGGCCGACCCGGACGCAATGCGGTTGCGGCGTTCGTACCGCGCATCCGAGAGGAGCGCGCCATCGACCTGTGCGTCATCAACGGCGAGAATGCCGCCGGCGGCGCGGGACTCACGGCGGACATCGCGCGCGAGCTGAACGCGGCCGGTGCGGACGTGGTGACGAACGGCAATCACGTCTGGGATCAGCGCCAGTTCCTGAAGGACATCGAGCTGCTCCCGTTCGCGATCCGTCCGATGAATCTGGCGCCGGGAAACCCCGGCCGCGGCTGGGTCATCGCGAAGGGCGTCCTCGTGGCGAACGCCATCGGTCGCACGTTCATGGCGCCGGTGGACGATCCGTTCCGCGCGGTGGACGCGCTCCTCGATCAGCTGGGCGCGGATGCGCCGCGCGTGAAGATCCTCGACTGGCACGCGGAAGCGACCAGCGAGAAGGTGGCGATGGGCTGGCACCTCGACGGTCGCTTCTCCGCGGTCGTCGGGTCGCACACCCACGTGCCGACGGCCGACCCCCGCGTGCTCCCGAAGGGGACCGCACACGTGTCCGATACCGGGATGGTCGGGCCGCGCGACTCGGTGCTCGGGATCGATCCGGCGATCATCGTCGGGCGGTTCCGCGACGGCGTGCCGCGCCGCTTCGAGGTCGCCGGCGGACCCGTGGTCTTCAACAGCGTCGTCATCGACGTGGACGAGGCCACCGGACGCGCGCGCTCGATCGAACGCCTCGATCAGGTCATGGAGGCGTGAGCTCCGGCTACCCGATCGACCTCCACACACACTCGCTGCGCTCCGATGGCGCGCTCTCGCCGGTGGAGCTGGTCCGAAGAGCCGCGGAACGCGGCGTGCGCGTCCAGGCGCTGTCGGACCACGACACGCTGCTGGGCGTCGCTGACGCGATCGTCGAAGGCGAGCGGCTCGGCGTCCGGATCATTCCGACGACCGAGCTGAACACGGAGTCGGAGTGGGGCGACGTCCACGTTCTCGGCTACTTCGTCGATCCCGCGGACGCGGCCCTGGAGGAGCGGCTGCGCTGGCTGCGCGAGAACCGTGGCCGTCGCATCGAGCTGATGGTCGAGAAGCTGAACGCCCTCGGCCACACGGTCTCGCTCGCGCGCGTGCAGGAGATCGCCCAGGGTGGCGCGCTCGGACGGCCGCATCTGGCCCAGGCGCTACTCGAGGCGGGTCACGTGCCGACCTACGACAGCGCGTTCGACACGCTCATCAGCAAGGACTCGCCGGCGTACGTATCGCGGGTGGGACTCGCGCCGCTCGAGGCGGTCGCGCTCGTGCGTGAGCACGGCGGCGTCCCGTCGCTCGCGCATCCGGGCACGGTCGTGGGGCTTGAAGGTCTGCTGCCGCGTCTCCTCGAGGCGGGACTCGTCGGGATCGAGTGCTACTACCCATCGCATGCGGCCTCGTGGACCGCGTACTGCTTGCACCTGGCCGCGCGTTACGGACTCGTGCCGACGGGTGGAAGCGATTTTCACGGTCGCGGCGAGCACGGCGCGCAGCTCGGAGGCGTCTTCGTCCCACCCGAGTGCATTCGGGCGCTCGAATCGCGTCGCGGCGGAGCATGAGCGGGTACCATTCCCTCGGCGTGGAAGGGGAGTTCTAATGGCCCGTGCGCTTCGTCCCGTTGTCCTTCTCATGCTCTTCGCGTCGGTCCTCTTCGTGGTCGACGGGATCCTCGACGGCGTCTATCCGGGCGGGCCGGCCTGGTTCACGGGGAAGTACAACAACCTCGCGGAGATCGCGTACATCTTCGCGATCCTCAACACCATCGTCGCCGTCCTCGTCGCGCGCGGAAGCGAGCGCAGCCTCATGGCGCGCATGGGCCTCTCGGCGTTCTTCGTCATCGAGCGCCCCCTCACCGCGTTCGCGCTGGGTCCGAAGTCGACGCCGGCGATCGCCGTCCACATCGCGACGATGCTCGTGGAGCTGGTGATCCTCGTGACCGCGCTCCGGGTGTGGCGCCTCGGCCACTCGGTGGCGGCGACGGAGATGGACACGCTCTTCGCGCTCGAAGGAACAACGCCGATGCCGGTCCCCGTGAGCGACCGTGAGGAGCCCGCTCCGGCAACCAAGGCGGCCACACTCCCAGGTCGCAGCTCGTGGCTTATCGGCATCGTCACGCTCATCCTCGCGGCCGTGTTCGTGGCCGACGGCGTCCTGTCCGGATTCGTCCCTGGTGGACGCGACTGGGGATTCTCCGGCGAGTCGTCGGGGTGGTTGGTCTACCTGTTCGCGGTCGTCGTGCTCACGGTGGCGACGCGCGCCGTGCACGGCGGCAAGCTCGCGCTGCGCCTGCTGCTCGCGACCGCGCTCATCTTCCTGGTCGAGCGCGCGTTCAGCCCGTTCGCGCTGCGGGTCATCGATCCGGTCGTCCTAGCGCTGCACGAGCTCGCGGCGCTCGTCGCGCTCGCCCTCGCGCTCGCCAGCGCGAGCGCCATCCGCAGCAAGAGCGCCCAGTCCGAGCGCGACGTCGCCACGCTCGAAGCGGCCTAGTGGCGACCGTCCGCGACGCGGCGGCGCGCCTGGTGGAGCAGGTCGGCCGCGTGGTCGTCGGAAAGCGTGCGGCGACCGAGCAGCTCTTCTCCGCCCTGCTGGTGGAAGGGCACGTGCTCCTCGACGACGTTCCCGGGGTGGGGAAGACGACCCTCGCGCGCGCCGTCGCGCGTTCGTTCTCGCTCTCGTTCCGCCGTGTCCAATGCACGCCGGACCTCGTCCCCTCGGACATCACCGGCGTCTCCATCTTCGATCAGCGCACGCAGACGTTCGAGTACCGGCCCGGGCCGCTCATGGCGAACATCCTCCTGGTCGACGAGATCAACCGCGCGACGCCGCGCGCGCAGTCGAGCCTGCTCGAGGCGATGCAGGAGAGACAGGTCACCGTGGACGAGACGACGCACCGCCTGCCCGAGCCGTTCTGCGTGATCGCGACGCAGAACCCGATCGAGCTCGAGGGCACGTTCCCGCTGCCGGAGGCGCAGCTCGATCGCTTCCTCTTGCTGCTCCAGCTCGGCTACCCGACCGCCGACGAAGAGGACGACGTCCTGCGCATCCATGGGCCCGCGTCGGTCTCGACCGACGATCTGCAGCCTCTCTATGACGCCGGCACGCTCGAAGGATTCCGCGCGGAGGTCCGGGCGGTGCGCGTGAGCGATGCGGTGCGTCGCTACATGGCCGACGTCGTGCGCGCGACGCGTGGTGCCGACGGCGTGGAGCTTGGCGCGAGCCCGCGTGCCTCGCTCGCGCTCTACCGCGCGTCGCAGGCGCATGCGGCGATCCGCGGCCGCGCCTACGTGCTCCCCGACGACGTGAAGGCGCAGGCGCAACCGGTGCTCCGGCACCGGATCTTCCTGAACGCCGACGCGCAGATGCGCGGGCGCAGCGGAGCCGCGGTCGTCACCGACGTGCTGGCCCGCACTCCGGTCCCGGCGGAAGACGCGGCGCGCGCGGCCGGTTGAGGTGACACGGTCCGGCCGCTTCGAGTGGCCGATCGTCGCCCTGCTCGTCATCGCGGCCGCTCTCTCGCGCTCGCCCGCGCTGATCGTCCTCGCCGCGGGTGGGCTCGTCGTGTGGCTGGTGGTCTGGCTCACCGGACGGCTCGCGCTCGTCGGCATCGACGTTGAAGTGACGCTCGCGCCGGACCGGCTTGTCGCGGGCGAGACGCTCGTCGCGACCGTCGTGATCAGCAACCGCAAGCCGCTGCCTCTCCCGTGGCTTGACGTGAGGCTTTTCCTGCCCGAGGGGATCGAGCCGCCGAACGCGGGACCGGGACTGCCACGCGGCTGGGTGAACGCGGGGTTCTCTCCGCGGGGTCACGAGCGCTCGGTCCTCCGGTTCCCGCTCGTCGCGGTCCAGCGTGGTGCGTACGCCGTCGGTCCGCTGCGCCTGCGCGGCGGCGACTGGCTCGGGTTCACCTCGGACGAACGAACGATCCCGATCTCGCGCACCGTGGTCGCGTACCCGGTACCGCTCGCGGTGCGCGACCGGCACCTGCCCTCGCTGCGCCCGCTCGCGGAAACCGCGACGAAGCGCGGTCTTCTTCCGGATCCGCTGCGCTTTCGCGGCGTACGCGAGCATCGCAGCGGCGATCCGCGAAAGGAGATCCACTGGAAGGCGAGCGCGCGTCTGCGCGAGCTTCAGACCAAGCTCTACGAACCCGCGACGAGCCTCGACGCGGTGTTCCTGGTCAACGTGGCCTCGTACGATCAGTACTGGATCCAAGCCGACCCGGAGGCGGTCGAGATAGTCGTCTCCGCCACCGCCGAGCTCGTGCGGCAGGCCGCGAACGCCGGCCGGCAGGTCGGGCTCGTGACGAACGGCCTCGACAATCTGACGCATGAGCGCCCGCGATCGGCGCTGGGGCGCGGCCCGCGCACGTTGCTCCGCAGCCTGGAGATCCTCGCGCGCCTCGGGCCATATGCCGCGAACTCGCCCGAGGCGGTGTTCCTCGCGGAGCGCGGACGCCTTCCGTGGGGCGCGACGCTCATCGTCGTCACACCGAAGATCGGGACCGGACTGGCGGCGGCGATGCTCGCGCTTCGGCGCGCGCATCATCGCGTCCTTGCCGTGAGCGTGTATCCATTGGTCGACGCCTCGGCGGCCCACCTTCGCGCGCGCGGCGTGGTGCTGGACGTGCTGCATCCGCAGGAGCTGCGGCGTGCGGTCTAGCGGCGCGGTCGCGATCCTCATCGCGACGCGCTGCTTCGTCGAGGCCGCGGCGTTCGCGATGCTCGCGTCGCTCGCGCACGTGATGACCACCGGCACGGTCCCGCTCGCGCTCGTTCCGTCGACCCTGGGTCTCTTCGGCGCCGGACTGGTCCTCGTGACCATTCAGCGCGAACGTGGCGCCGAGCGGCGCAGCGCAACGATCATCGTCCTCGCGCTCGCCGCAGGGATCGCCTGGGGTCTGCTGCTCCCGGCGCGCGATCCGGACGGACTGGCGGTCCTCTCGCGGATGGTGATGTTCGGTCTGCTGGCCGAGGCGTTCCTCTGGCGCAACCTTTCGATCGCGCGCGGCGCGACGCGGTGGGACGACGCGCGCAACGCGCTCCTCTTCGCGACGTTGGCGATCGGCTTCACGGCGCTCGCGCCGGATCCGATCGACCGCGGGCCGCTTGCCCTGCTTGCCCTCGCCGTCGTCGTCCTGTCCGCGCTCGGCATGTCGCTCGCCCGAAGCACCGAAGAGCTCGCCCTCGCTCGCGGGACCCGCGGCGCGATGCGGCCGTCATCCGCGACGGGAGTGAGCTTCATCGTGGGCGTGGCGGCGGTCCTCGCCGCGGGGCTCGTCCCCGCGGTGCAGAACGCGCTTTCCGCGCTCGGTGCGGCGATCGAGCCGTTCTTCACGCGCGCGCTGTATCTGCTGCTGCTACCCCTCGGCTATCTGGCCGCGTTCTTCGTCGAGATCTTCGCGGCGCTGCTATCCGGGGTCCGTCTGCGCGAGGTCGTCCAGAACATGCCGAAGCTGCGGACGCCTGAGGAGGACGAGGCGCTGCTGCGCGAGATCGAGCGCAATCGTCCCCTCGTCTTCGGCGCGGTCGAGCTGATCATCGTCGCGGTCGCCGCGCTCGTGGCACTGGTCCTGTTCGATCGCATGCTGCGCGAGCGGCGGATGGAGCTACCCCAGGGCGTCACGCTCGAGCGCTCGGCGGCGGAGGGCTTCGGTCTGCGTGAGACGCTGCGCGGCCTGCTGCCACGGCGCCGCGCGCGCCGCAGCGCGCCCCGCGACGACGGCACGCCGGCCGGCGCGCTGCGCGCGCTCTACTGGCGTTTCCTGGCGCTTGCGGAGCGTGCCGGCGCGGGCTGGCGCGCGTCGCATGAGACGCCTTCGGAGCACCTCGCGCGGCTGCGCTCGGCGGATGCGGCCTGGTCCGCGGGCGAGTCGATCGTCCACGCGTTCGAGGATCTTCGCTACGGCGAAGAGGTGCCCGACGCGTCCACCGTGCAGCGCGCGCGTGGCGCGCTGAGAGTCCTGGAGGACGCTCGACGCGCGTCCTAGCGATCGTCGGGCCGACCGCCTCGGGCAAGAGCGCGGTCGCCATCCGAGCGGCGGAAGCACTGGGCGCGGAGATCGTTTCGGCGGATTCGCGGCAGATCTACCGCGGCATGGACATCGGAACGGCGAAGCCGACGCCGGCCGAGCGCGTGCGCGTGCCGCATCACATGCTCGACGTCGCTGATCCCGGAGAGCGGTACGACGCCTACCGCTACCAGGGCGAGGCGCGGGCGGCGCTCGCCGACATTGACGCGCGAGGACGGATGGCGATCGTCGTGGGTGGCACGGGGCTGTACGTACGCGCGCTGCTGGATGGGCTCGACCTCGCGGCGGTCCCCACCGATCCCGTGCTACGAGCGCGGATCGAAGCCGACGCCGACCGCGAGGGCGCGAGCGCGCTGCATGAGCGCCTGCGGGAGATGGATCCCGCCGCGGCGTCGCGCGTCCATCCGCGCAACCTGCGACGGCTCGTCCGCTACCTCGAGGCGGCGCTGCTGACGGGCGGCGTGAGCGCGAAATGGGGGAGGATTTCCGCGGTGCCGGCCGCCAAGATCGGGCTCGCAGCGCCACGCGCGGTCCTCATCCGCGCGATCGAGGATCGTGTCAGGCGGATGGTCGCCGACGGCGTGCTCGATGAGACCCGCGCGCTGATTTCGCGGGGCCTCGATCCGGCGCTGCCGAGCATGACCGGGCACGGCTACGTGCACTGGGCCGCGCACCTTCGCGACGAGCGCACCCTCGACGAGGCCATCGCGCTCACCGTGCGCGATACGCGACGCTACTCGCGGCGACAGATGACCTGGTTCCGCCGCGACACCTCCATCCGGTGGGTCGATCCGACGACGGAGGATCCCGTCGCTGCCGTGGTCGCCGTTGGTGGGACACTGGTCGCATGATCGAAACAGCCACGCCGCCCGAGCGCGCGTACCTCGTCGGGCTCGACCAGCCGCGCGCCAAGTTCGATGCGGACGATTCGCTGGAGGAGCTCGCATCGCTCGTCGAGGCGGCGGGGGCTGTCGTCGTCGGTCGCACCTTCCAACAGCGGCGCGCGCCGGACCCCAAGACCTGGGTAGGGAAGGGGAAGGCCGCGGAGCTCGCGGCCGAGGCGGGACGGGTGAGCGCGGATCTCGTCGTCGCCGACGAGGAGCTCACGCCGACGCAGCAGCGCGGGCTCGAGCAGGTGACCGGGCGGCGTGTCGTCGACCGTTCCGCAGTGATCCTCGATATCTTCGCGCGCCACGCGCGAACGAAGGAGGGCCGCGTGCAGGTGGAGCTCGCCCAGCTGGAGTACCAGATGCCCCGGCTGCGCGGCATCTGGAAAGGACTGTCTCGCCTCGGCGGTGGGATCGGGACGCGCGGCCCGGGCGAGTCGCTTCTCGAGACGGATCGGCGCGTGATCGAGCGGCGCCTCCTCGACCTCAAGGCGCGGCTCGCCGAGGTCCGCGCGCAACGGGAGCGCAGCCGGCGATCGCGAAGTCGTGAAGGCCTCTACCTTGCCGCCCTCGTCGGCTACACGAACGCCGGCAAGTCGAGTGTGATGAACGCGCTCTCGAACGCGGGCGTCCTCGCGGTCGATCAGCCGTTCGCGACGCTCGACCCGACGACGCGCCGCGTGGAGCTACCGTCGGGGACGGTCGTGCTCCTCTCGGACACCGTGGGCTTCGTGAACAAGCTGCCGCCGACGCTCGTCGCGGCGTTCCGCGCGACGCTCGAAGAGCTGAACGACGCGAACCTGCTGATGCACGTCGTCGACGTCGGACATCCCAACATCCACGAGCGCATGATCGTCGTGCGCGAGACGCTCGCCTCGCTCGAGCTCGCCGATCGCGAGTCATTGCTCGTCTTCAACAAGACCGACACGCTACGCGGGGCGGAGGGCGCGGCGCTGCGCGAGGCGCTGTCCGCCGAGTTCCCGGCGGCGGCCTTCGTCTCCGCGCGCACCGGCGAGGGCCTCGACACGCTGCGCGAGCGACTCGCCGGCGCGGCCTCGGCGCGGTGGACGCGCGTCGAGGTGACCCTTCCATACCGTGACGGGGGACTCGTGCAGCAGGTCCGCGAGCGCGGGGCGCTGCGCAACGCGGAGTACGGCGAAGGGGGGATCCGCATCGAGGCCGAGGTCCCGCCGGACCTCGCTGCGGAGCTGACGTCGAGGCGGGTCGGCTAGCGTGCGCGCCGTCGCCGTCGCGATCGCGCTCGTCCTGGCCTCGTGTCCGTTCGGCGCGCGGCCCGCCACCGCGGCGGCATGTGACACGCCCGGTCAACCGACGACGACGGTCTATCTTCCCAACATCACCAAGACGCTCGGCGGCGCGAATGGGTGGGTGACGCCGTTCATCGTCCAGAACGTCGGGACGGCCGCGACGACGCTCGAGGTCTCCTTCTACCGGTTTGTCGACGGTGCCCTGGTGACCTGTCGCAAGATCTCGGGGCTTCAGCCGTACACGAGCTTCGCCGACGTGCCGAACAACGACACCGATCTTCCGGGCGATTCGCAGTTCGCGGTCGTGGTGCGCTCATTCGGCGCGCAGGTCGTCTCGGTCGTGAACGAGCATCAGGGCCTGCTGACTCCCTCGCGCGCCGAGGCGCTGTCCTACACGGGGCTCACTGCGGGTGCCACGAGCGTCTACGTCCCGTTCGTCGGCAAGCCCGAGCCGGCGCCGTGCAGCGCGCCGCAGCAGAGCGAGCTCCTCTGTAACCTCCGCTGGCTTACGACGTTCGTGATGCAGAACTTCGGGCAGATGGACGCGGTCGTGACCGCGAGATTCGTCAGCTACGACGGCGCGAGCGCGGCGACGCTCATGCGCTCCATCGCTCCGGGCCGTTCACAGTTCATCGATCCGTCGATCGAGCCGCTGCTCGTCGCCGGTCGCTACTACGCGGTGACCCTCACATCGTCGCAGCCGATCGGCGTCATCGCGAACGCGCACGACGATGCACCGACACAGACCGCCCCGCGCGCCTTCAGCTACAACGGCATGCCGCAGGCGGTCGCCGGCGAGACGTTCATACCGTACGTTCGTCGCGACGGAGGCCCGCGCGGCTCGTACCAAACGGCATCCTCATCCAGAACGCCGGCCAGGCGGACGCGACGCCGACGCTCGCGTTCCAGAAGCTGGGCGGCGGCGCGGCCGTGACGATAGCCGCTCCAACGCCATTGAAGCCGGGCGCCGCCTGGTACTTCGATCCCGAGGTCTTCGCGATCGCGGGCGGTTATCAACTGTGTGCCGCCGCCGGTCCGGGAAAGTGCATCGAGGTCGGGGAGCATTCGTTGGTGGTGAGCGGCGGCTCCTTTGCCGTTCTGAATGCCACCGTGGCGCCGGGAGCGGCAATGGGGTACACCGGTGCCGCCGGTCAGGGGAACCGCGCGTTCGTGCCCAACGTGACGCGGACGCTGGGTGGCGCCGCCGGCTGGACGACGCCGATCGTCCTTCAGTCCAGCGGCGCGACGAGCGCGACGCTGCGGTGGTACCGCTTCTCGGATGGCGCGCTCGTCATGCGCCAGACGGTCGGGCCGCTGTCGCGCGGTGCCTCGACGCGCATCGATCCGCGGACCGTCGTCGGACTCACCGATGACACGCAGTACGCGGTCGTCGTCGACGCGCAGGGCGGGAACATCGTCGCGGTCGTCACCGAGCTCAACTTCTCCGGCGGCGACGGCACGATGATCTACGAAGGGTTCCCGGCGACGGTCAACGTCGTCCCGCAGGCGACCGCCGTCAGCGTCACGCCCTCGACGGCGAGCGTGGCTCCTGGTGGTACCGCGCAGTTCACCGCCACGGTGAAGGACCAGTTCGACGACCGACTCACCGGTCAGGTGAGCTGGTCCGTCGCGCCGGTGACGCTGGGCACGATCAGCCCGTCGGGCCTCTTTACCGCTTCCGCCTCCGCGGCCGGGACGGGAGCGGTCACCGCGACATCGGGCGCGGTGTCTGGATCGGCGCAGATCACGATCACCGTTCCGCAGAGCACGACGGTCGCCGGCATCAGCTTCCGCCTCGACGTGAGCGGACCTGCCGACGTGTATGCGGAGTCCACGATCACGACCGCCGATGCGTCGAGCATCGTGACGCAGGTGAACGCCGACATCCCGCAGATCGCGGCCGACTTCAGTCGCCCGTATGCGAAGCGTCCGCAGGTCTATGTGCTCTCGAACACGACGATCTACATCCAGGCGATGCAGACGATCCTGCAGATACCCTTCACCGAGGCGCAGCAGGCCGGAGCGACATCCAGCGGGGTCTTCTCCGAGGGCACGAACGCGATCGCCGTGAACTGGGAGAAGGCGAAGACGAGCGTGCCTGTGAGCGCCATGCGGCACGAGCTCACGCACCTTATGGAGCATCAGATCGTCCCGCAGCTGCCGTCGCCCATCCCGGCTTGGCTGGATGAAGGCACCGCGCGCTCTGAGGAGTTCACGATCCCCAACAGCGCGTGGCGTGCGATGCAGAACCGCTACAGTGCCGCGTCGATGGCGGTGACCGGAACGCTCCTCTCACTCGCCGATATGACCGACGTGGGCGTGTGGAATGACCGCTCGGGCCCGGCGGGCGTGTATCAGTACTACGCCGCGTCGCAGGCGGTGCAGCTGCTGCGCAACGACCTCGGCCTCACGGGAACCGACCGGATCTTCGAGCTCATGGGACAGGGCCTCTCGTTCGAAGCGGCGTACCAGACCGTCTCGGGGCAGAACCTGAGCGCGTTCGCCACGAGCTACCCAACGCGCGTCCGGGCGTTGGCGCCCGCATACCCCGGCATCGCGACGGCCCCCGACACGTCGAGTGGCCCGGGCCTCTCGTTCATGCTGTACGGCTTCGCGCCGAATACCTCCGTCACGGTCCAGGTGAGCGGCGCGGCCAACAGCGGGCCAAATCCGATCACCACGAGCACCTACGGCACGTATCTGGCCTATCTCGGCGGTACGTGGCCGAGCGGTAACTACACGATCTCCGCGACCTGGGCTGGCCCCACGCTGTCGGTGTCCGCGGTGAAGACGGCCTCGTTCGCGGTCTCGGGCGTCGGGCCGCTCGATCCGGGCGAGACCGCGACGCTCGAGCTTGCCGTAACGCCCGAGTGATCAGCTCCGGCCGACGATGATCGGCAGGCTGGGGTCGTTGCCCCATTCCTCCCAGCTGCCGTCGTACGTCCGCACGTCGTCGTGGCCGAGCGCCGTGAGCACCATGTTCGTGAACGCGGCGCGCACGCCGGCCTGGCAGTAGGTGATCGTCGAGGTCTCCGGCCCGAAGCCCGCGTTGGTGTAGAAGTCCTCGAGCTCATCGGCCGGGCGCAGCGTCCAATCGTCGCGCAGCGCATCTTTCCACAGGATGTTCACCGCGCCGGGGATGTGCCCGCCGCGGGCGGCGCGTTTCTCCTCGCCCGTGAACTCGGTGTCGCGCCGTACGTCGAGCAGCCACGGGTCGCCGCTGCGGACGGCGGCGAGGACCTCGTCCTTCGCGGCGATCACGCCTTCACGCGGATGTGGCACAAAGCGCGCGGGCGCGACCGTGACCTCGCCCTTCTCGAGTGGCCGCTTCTCGGCGACCCACTTCTGGATCCCGCCTTCCATCACGGCCATGCGGTCGTGTCCGTAGCGGCGCAGCCCAAGCCACAGTCGTGCGGCATGGTGCCCGCCCTCCGCGTCGTAGCCGATCACCTGTGTGTCGTTCCCGATGCCAAGGCGCGCCATCGCGCGCGCGAAGGCATCGGCGTCGAGGAGCATCCACTGCGGATGTCCGGACGGCGGCGGGGAAGCCGATAGGTCCGTCTGCCAGTTGCAGTGCACCGCCCCGGGAATGTGCCCGGCGAGGTACTCCTTGCGCAGATCGCCCTCGAACGAGAAGCGGCAGTCGACGATGCGCACATTCGCGTCGCGCATGCGTGTCGCGACCTGCTCAGTGGACCAGAAGAGCTCCGGATGCGCGAATGTGCTCATTGGGGCTGCCGGTGCGCCTGCATACAGCGACAATCTAGCCGCAATGCGCGGGAATCTCCGTCGCGGCCTCGCCCTCGTGCGCAAACGCACGCACCGCGGTCCGCCACTTCGGGTACGCCTTCTCGAAAAGCCGGACTGCGGGCTCTGCGCCGAAGCCTTCCGCGCGCTCACGCGCGTCTGCCTCGACATGCCGCTCGAGATCGAGCGGGTCGACATCACCCGTGAGAGCGGGCTGTTCGAGCGATATGCGCTGCGTATCCCCGTGATCGCCGTCGCGGAGCGCGAGCTCGACGCGGCAGGGCTCGACCACCCGGGGATCGCGCGATGGCTACGTGAGACCAACCTGACAGGTCACTAAGCCCCGGGTCCTCTGCTAGCCTTCGGGCGTGCGGGGGATGGTGGGTGCGCTCGTGTTTCTGCTTGCCGTGTCGTCGGCGTGCTCGTCGACCCCCTCGGCCACATCGACCGGCGGCGCGGAAACTCCAGCCCCGCAGCGAACGAAGCCCCTTCCCGCGGGTGCCGATGGATTCGTCTTCTCCGGCCTGAAGGGCGTCACGCTCGGACGCGACGAGAAGGCGCCGGACGGGTTAGCGCCTCTTTCGTCCGCGGACGTCGAACTCGTTGCGGCGCCTGCGGGCCGGGCGGCGACGAGCGCGGCGACCGGCAAGACCGACGCGAAGGGGTTCGCGAGCTTCGCCAACGTCGCGGCCGGCCTGTACCGGCTGCGGGTGAAAGCGCCGAGCGGCACGACGGAGTTCCCGCTCACGCTCGTCGGCGGCGCCACGCTCCGCTGGGGCGCATATCCAGTGGCGCGCGAGCGGGCGTTCGACATCGCCAAGGCACAGGTCGCGTCGGCCATCCGCGAGGACCTCACGTTCATCGCCTCGCCACCCACGCCACTACCGGCCGGTGTCGTCGTCGGGCCCTCGATGGGCAACGATGACGGCGAGAAGGACGCGAGCCTCGAGCGCAAGATCCCAAGGCCGGAGTGGTTCTTCTACGTCGATCCCTTCACGGATCAGAAGTTCCAGCACCTGACGAAGTTCGTGTTCGTCGATGCCGAGTCCGGCGCGGTGACCACGAAGGACGCCTCGTCGTGGCCTGCGCTCAACGGACACAGCTATTACGGGAATCCGGACACCCTGCCGGACCACCCCGACGCGCTGCTCAAACCGCCGCCGCGCACGTCACAGAAACAGACGCCGGCCATGCCCGCTCCGCGTCTTGCCGCCCCGATCGTCGCCGACCACGTGCCGGGCTGTACGCAATCGACCACGTACGCACTCATCATCGGCGGTGCCGACGAAGGACCGATCAACGCCGACATCAAGCAGATCAAGGATGTCTTCGGTCATGGTGGCATCCCGCCCGCGAGCGTCCGTCAATGGACGCCGACGCCCAACAGCTCGCCAGTCGCCGAGGTCCGGGCCCTCTGGGACCAGATCAAGGCCGCTGCGACGCCGTGCGACCACCTCTTCGTCTTCATCACCGCGCATGGCACGCGGGGCGGGGCGGCGAAGCTCGAGACCGACCGCGTGAAGGACGGGATCCCGGTGGACTTCGAGTCGTTCACCGCGAGCACGCTCGACTGGGGGAACTGCCGCGCCTGTCACATCACGATCATCATCGACGCCTGTTACTCCGGCCGCATGGTCGACCAGTTCAAGACGATCTTCACGCCGCTGACCGGCCGGAAGGTCGTCGTCATGTCGTCCTCCGACTCGCGACACGAATCCGGTTCGTACACCTGGTACAACCTGAAGGGTCGCACGGGTGGCGCGTTCACGAACGCGTTCATGGACGCGTTCAACGATCTCGCGAAGGGCGGCGCCACCGTCAATCTCGGTACGGCGTTCGACAACGCGAATACCGCCGTCGCGTCGACGGCATTCACCACGGCGATCCGGCAGCAGAACCCGCAGTACTGGGAGCGCAAGCTGCAGCCGGGCGAGACCTGTGCGGGGCTCGCGACAGCGACGCCGACGTCCACACCGACGCAGAGTCAGGTCTCGAATCGACCTCCGAAGATCACGCGTTTTTACGCGAGCTTCTCGCGACCGGTGACGACCTACACCGTCGAAGCGAGCGACCCCGACGGCGACGCGCTGACCTACGCATGGAGCTTCAACGTGACCTGTGGCACGACCGCCGGCGGGAACAGTACGAGCGCGACCTGGTCGCATCCCGACCGCTCCATCGGTGGGAACTGCCCGGATGAGCCGGTGCACCCAGGTGCGATCACGGTGACCGTCACGGATGGAAAGGGCGGCCGGGACTCGTACACTTGGACGCGCGGCTCGGACGTGGGAGAAGTCAAACCCTAGCGGGGTGGCCTCGGAGCGCGCCGCCCTCCTGTTCTTTCGCGATCGCTTGCGAGCGCTCGGCACACCACAGCGCGCCGGCTCCGAGAAGGCGTACCTTAGGAGCAATCTTCGCTTCTACGGAACCGCCGTGCCCGACATCAGACGCGTCGCCGCCGAGTTCGCCCGCGCGCATCCGGACCTGGGACGCGACGACCTCCGTCGGATCGTTGAGGCTGCCTACGCGACGGACGTCCACGAGCTGCGCTCCGTCGCGATCGCGCTGCTGGACCGCAAGAAGTCACTGCTCGGCGAGCGTGACCTGTCGTGGCTGCTCGGCCTCGTCGACGCATCGAACACCTGGGCGCACGTGGATTGGCTCGCCGTGGCGGTGATCGGTGACATCGTCGGTCGCGATCCGTCGTCACTGCGCCGACTGCCGCGGTGGGCCAAGTCGCGAAACTTCTGGGTCCGCCGCACGGCGCTGCTCGCCCAGCACGACATGCTGAAGCAGGGCGGGGGAGACTTCAGGCTGTTCGCGGGCCTCGCGGCCGGCATGCTGGACGAGCGTGAATTCTTCATCCGCAAAGCGATTGGCTGGGTCCTGCGCGAGGTGAGCAAGAAGCGCGCGACGCTCGTCTACGAGTTCCTGCGCGACCAGCGCGACCGCGTCTCGCGGCTCACGCTTCAGGAAGGCGCGAAGTACCTGAGCGCGTCGCAGCGCGCCCGCCTCGGCCTAGCGCGTGAGGCCGCCTGGAGTCGAGCGGAACGGCCTAAGGAGCTAGGTCACGACCGACAGGACATCGTGCACTCGGATGAGGGCGATGATACCGACAGCACATCGTGCACTCTCAGAGACGGAACTTGACCCGCTTCACTCGTCGACCTCGATGGATGACGTCGAGCTCCTCGCGGCGGACGTCGAGGACCGCGGTGACGTACTCGTGCACGAAGGCCTCGGCCAGCTCGATCTTCACGCTCATGATCCGCAGGAGGCGGTCGGAGCGGATCAGCCGGATGAACTCGACCTGTCCCTTCCGCGGCAGCCCTTCCGGGATCTTGAAGTCCTTCGGTGGTCGTCGCGGCACGAAGCCGAGGCGCGCCGTGACCTCGTCGGGCGTGGCGCCCTTGAGCGCGGCGTAGCGGTGGTGGGCGTTGTGGAAGGGCTCGAAGCGGCGCAGGCGGTTGAGGAGATGACGGAGCCCGCTGAAGCGCTCGCTGCGGAAGAAGCGCTTGTCGAAGGTGTCGTTCGCGTGCTCCACCGTCCCCTGGCGCCACGGCTCGGCGAAGGGGATGAAGACGGGGATCACCCCGAGTGCGAGGCAGAGGTGCACGACGAGCGGCAGCCGGCGCCCGAGGTTGGACAGGAGCCAATTGTCGAGCTTGAGCCGCTGGGGGATCCCGAGGCGCGACCACAGGCGCAGCAGCGCCTCGGCCGTCGCGCGGTCGGCCTTCGAGGCCACGATCTCCCAGGCCGCGGCGTGGCGACCGAGGTCGATCGCGGAGAGCACGTAGAAGAGCACGCCGCCCGCGAGATGGCGCGGCCCGATGATGTCGGCCTCCTGGACCGCATTCGGTCCCGGCGCCACCGGCGCCGGGTACGGCGTGCCCTTGGCGACATAGCGCGTCCGCACCGCCCGTCGGCGGACGCCGGCGCGCTGCAGGATGCGCTCGATGGTGCGCAGCTCCGGGAGCGGCCGCACCCCGAGCTTGCTGAGCTCCCAGGCGATGGCGCTGGCGCCGACCTGGGCCCACGGGTCGGCATCCAAGCGCGCGCGGACCTTGAGCACGAGCGCCTCGAGCTTGGCGCTGCTCTTGTTGGCGACGACGCCCGGAGCGCGCGACCGCGCGCCCGCCCAGTCCGCGCGCTTCGGCTGGTAGCGCTCCAGCCACTTGAAGACCCAGCGCCGGCTCCGTCCGAGCGCGGCCATGATCGAGGCGATCGGCTCTCCGGCCATCGCGCGGCGCACGGCGTCGCGCCGCGCGCGTTCTTCCGCATCCACGTTCCCTTCGCCCTCCCTGCTCGACGTTCTCGTCGAGCGAGAGCGTCAGGGAGGAGGCGGGTGCACGATGTGCTGTCGGTTCGGAACGCCGAGGAGTGCACGATGTGCTGTCGGTTGTCAGTGCACGATGCGCTGACGGCTGTCAGCTAGGACGAACGGGGGAGGACGCAAGACCTGACCGTAACCCGTTCAGGTCTTTGTGATGGCGATGCGCGGAAGGACAGTTTTCGTATGAAAGAAGCCATCGTCGAACTCGGTGGCTACAGGGTCCGGATCCGGACCAGCGGTCCGGCCAACGGACCGCACGCGGTCCTAATGCCGGGCATGGGCGCGACGGCCTTCACGCTCGCACCGCAGATCCGCGCACTCCGGTCGCTCGGTTACGCGACGCACGTCGTCGACCTGCCGCGCTTCGGCCTGACTCCGGCGCTCCGCAAGGAGGACGCGCGCTTCGTGCAGCTCGCCGATCTCGTTCTCATGGCGATGGACAGGCTGCGGATCAGCAAGGCGATCCTCCTCGGGCACTCGCTGGGTGGGGGATCGCCCTTCATGTCGCGCTGCAGCGGCCGAAACTGGTGTCTGGGCTGATCCCTCTCGCGCCGGCCGGCTTGGGTCGATCGCTGGTATGGATGTACAAGCTGTACTGCTTGCCGCTCATCGGTCGTGCGCTCCTCCGCCCTTACAAGCGCGGCACGCCGGCTCGCCTTCGCCATTTCCTCATCGGTAGCGGTCGCCGCGATGACGCGCACTTCGTCGAGCAACTCCTGCGGCAAGACCGGCGCTCAGTCGCGACGGCGCGATCGATGCGGGCGATCGTCTGGGCGAACCAACCCCCGCGCTTGCGGCGGCTGCTGGTCCTTCTTTCGCCCGGCGGCGAGCAGGTCGGGTTCACGCTGCGCGACAGCGCGGGCGCCTTCCGCAACATTCCGACGCTCGTGCTCTGGGGCAACGAGGACCGTGTGATCTCGGTGCGCGACGCCGAATTCTTCCGTACCGCGAACCCGAACGCGGAAGTGCACGTTGCGCGCGGCGTCGGGCACATGTTGCCGCTCGAGGCGGCGGCATGGACGAACGAGCACATCGCATCGTTCGACGCGCTGCGCATTCGACCGGCCCGCTCCGTCGCCGCCTGACGCCGCGCGTTACGCGGTGCCCGACGTTTCTTACCGGCCGACCGCCAGCACGATGCCGGTATCCACGCCGTCGACGATCAGCCGCCAGCAGCTGTCCGGGAATGCGATGGGCTTCCAGCCGGCGGGAAAGGCGACCGCGTCGCCCCATGCGGTCTTTGTCGGCTGGGGAGACGCCGGAACGCTGTACTGCACCCACGTGGCGGGAGCCGTGGTGCCGATCTGCGTGAACTGGAGGCTGGCCATGTCGCCGATGACCGCGCCTCTCCGGACGATGAGGAACGAGCCATCGCCAGGCGCTGAGAACGTCTCGCCGACGATCCCGACCTTGCCATCTGTCGTGATCACGCCCGCCGGGTCGCGGGTCGTCGTGGGTTGGCAGTCCACCGAAGCCGGTGAGGGAGTCGGCGGCGCGGATGAAGGTGCCGCTGGGGATGGAGCCGAACAGGCGACGAGCGGAGCCATCAGGAGCACTGCAAAGCGCAAAACAAGCCATACACGATTCGCACGGAAATCGCGACTCGCGCTCAACACGTCATGACGACTCACTACGGCATCACGAGCGCGATTGCTATCAGTCCAAGCCGGAGCATTCGCTACCGGTACAACTGCCGGCGGCGTGAGGTTCCCAAGCTGCGTCTTGAGGTCCTTGCGCACAATGTACGTTTCGCGCGGCCGGCCCCGGACCGATTCCTAGCCGACGGTTTGCTTGGGGGAGGATGCGACGGCGTAGACCTCCCATTCGCCGGGAACTCCCTTGAGCGAATGACGCCCATGCTCCTCGAAGACGAAGTCAGTTCCCATCACCGCATCTCTCACCGTGCGCGATACCAATATTTCTGCCGCATCCGCCAGGTCCTTGACGCGTGCCGCGACGACCGTCGCGATGCCACCGATCTTGCCTGCCACGACCTCGCACTCGCCGACGTGTATGCCTACGCGAACCTCAAGACCCACCGCGCGAAGCCGTTCCCGAAGCCGCTGCGCGCACAGGATCGCGCTCGACGGAACGTCGAACGAGGCGTAGAAGCCGTCACCGGCGGTATCGATCTCGCTGCCCCCATTCCGCTCGAGCTCCTCGCGCACGATGGAATGATGTCGCTCCACTAATTCGCGCCATTCGTGGCTTCCCATGCCCATGGCCGTCGAGGTACTGCGAACGATGTCGGTGAAGAGCAACGCGGACAGGAAGCGTGCTTCCATTCCGGTCGCCGCCTCGGGACGATCGGGCGAGCGAGCCTCGTACACATGAATCGCCCCAGTGCCCTTTCCCTGCCAAACCCCGAGATCGCGCGTCGGTATTGCCTTCGGTAGAAGTGCACGCACGGTGTCGGTGAGAAGCACTTGGCCGGCGTGCGCGCGCCCGCAGAGGCGCGCTGCCACGACGGGCGCGCGACCGATGTATCGGTGCGCTCGGCTCCTCGGACTTTCGCCGATCTCGATTCCGAAACCGGCCGGGATGTTGGCGCCCGGTTTTCGGGTGTTGTGCTTGGCCAAGGCCTCGGCGATCCCGACCGCCGTGCGCACGGCCGTGCCTGGGGAGGGAAAGACCATGTGGAAGCCGTCAGCGACGTGATCCACCTCGGCGTCGGCGCTCGGAAGCTCTTGGCGCACGATGCGCTCGTAGATGCGCAGGCGCCGCTTCGTCTCCGCCTCTCCGAGTTGGTGCATGAGGCGCGCATAGCCGCGGAGGTCGATCATCACGTGGGTGCGAACGGTCGGCACGGGGCCGATTCTGAGCGGAGGTCTGAGCGGAGGAAGGTCTCGGGCTGCTTGACGCCGGGCGGGTTTCCTGTGATGCTCATGCCAAGGAATGAGGATTCCACGTGATTCGGGGAAGGGCCAGATGGTCGCGGAGGGACCGGGGGGCGCGGAATACGTCGACCCCAGGGATCTGACGGCTCGGAGCCCGCTTCGCGACCTCGTGCGGGCATTCCTCCAGGAGCAGCTCGACAAAGGTCGCAGTCCGCGCACGCTGCCAAAGTACGAGCAGTACCTGAGTCAGTTCGTGGGTTTCATCGAGGGTTCGAGCAAGAGTCCTCGGGTTTCGGATATCGATCTGCGAACGCTGAAGGCCTACTCCAGCCACTTGACGCGCCGCCAGCTGCGGTCGGGTCGGGACGCCGGCCGTGGGCCGATCTCAGGCGCCACGAAGAATCTCCATCTGATCGCCCTTCGCGGCCTCCTGAAGTTCGCGGTGCTCTTGGAGCTTCCGGTGCCAGGTCCCGAGAAAGTCGAGCTCGCCAAGGCGCACGATCCAAGCCCTGACGCGCGTCACCTCGAGGTCGAACGCCTCCAGCGGCTCCTGGAAGCCTTTGATGCATCCAGTGATGACGGCGTCCGCGGCCGTGCGCTGCTCGAGTTCATGGTCGCAAGCGGCTGCCGAGTGTCGGAAGTCGTGGGACTCGATCGTGCGCAGCTCGAGCTCGATCGCCGGGCCAAGGGACCGTCGGACGGGATCCGGATCGTCGACGAGGTCACAGTGCTGGGCAAGGGCAATCGTCACCGACGCGTGTACCTAACCAAGGCACCACGCCAGTGGCTGGAGCGTTATCTGCGCTCGCGCAAGGACTCCGATCCGGCACTGTTCGTGACCCGGAAGAGAAAGGCGGACGGCTCGTACCGCATGACCGTCTGGACCGCCGAGCGGATCGTCGCGGAGGCCGCGAAACGCGCAGGCCTCGCTGAGAACGTCTCGCCGCACTGGATGCGCCACGCCGCGGTCAGCAGCTGGGCGACCGAGATGGGCCTGCCTGCGGCGCAGCGGCTCGCCGGACACAAGAGTGTCGCGACGACGAGCCGCTATCTCGGCGGGTCGGACGCGGAGTTGAAGAAGCTGTACATGGAGCGCATGGACCGCTGACTTTCGTCACAGCGCCGTGCGTCCGCGCCGACTAGCCTGACTTCGTGAAGGCCGAAGCCGCGGAGGCCGTCACGGCGCCGACGTCGCTCCCGACGGGCCGGGCGTTCGCCGCACTGCGGCATGGTGCATTCCGCGCGTACTTCTCGACCGGCCTGCTCTCGATGATGGGCGACAACGTCGAGCATGTGATCACGTACTGGGTGATCTTCCAGGTCTTCCACTCACCCACGCTCGCCGGCTTCGCGATCATCAGTCACTGGACGCCGTTCCTTTTGCTCGGCGTGTACTTCGGCTCGCTCGCGGACCGCTACGACTGCCGCAAGATCATCCAGATCTCGCAGGTCGCGTTCATCGCCGCGTCGCTCTCCTGGGCCTTCCTGTTCCTGACCGGGACGCTGCAGACGTGGCACGCGGTCGTGCTCCTGATCGTCCACGGACTCGCCGGTGCGATGTGGTCGCCGGCCGGGCAGCTGATCATCCACGACATCGTCGGTCACGATCAGCTCCAGAGCGGCGTGCGGCTCAGCTCGACCGGACGTCAGATCGGGATCCTGTTCGGTCCCGGCGTCGGCGGCGCGCTGCTGCTGTTCCTCGGCCCGGCATACGGCCTCATCGCGAACTGCCTCCTGTACCTGCCGATGACGATCTGGCTCCTGCGCACGCCGTACACCGGGCACCTGCGCGAAGCCGTCGGCGAGGACCTGGGGACCGCGAGCCTCTCCATCGGCGAAGCGCTGCGGACGCTGCGCGAGGTGTCGGGCAACCGCGCGATCATCGTGATGATCGCCCTCGCCGGCGCGAGCTCGCTGTTCGTCGGCACCGCCTTCCAGCCGCAGATGCCGGAGTTCGCGAGGTCATTCGGCACGGCGCAGGAGGAGCTCACCTACAGCGTCCTGCTCGCCTCGAGCGCCGCCGGCGCGGTGCTCGGCGGGTTCGTCCTCGAGGCGATGGCATTTTTCCGCAGGCCGCGCGTGCGTATCGCAGTCGTCATGGCCGCGCTGTGGAGCGTCACCATCGCGATCTTCGCGCTGACGCCGGTGTACGCGGTCGCGGTCGTCGCACTGTTCGCGGCGGGCGTGCTGAACCTCGGCTTCACGTCGATGGCGCAGACGCTCGTGCAGCTCGAAGCGCCCGCCGGCAGCCGCGGTCGCGTCGTCGGGCTCTTCAGCATGTCGTGGAACGGGCTACGCGTCGGCAGCGGCGTGACGGTCGGCTTCCTCGGGAGCGTCATCGGCGTGCACTATTCGCTCGCCCTGAGCGCCGTCGCCGTGCTGGTCGTCAGCCTGGCCTTGTTGGGGTACGCGAACACGCGTCCGCCGCTCAGTCCACGACCTTCAACGTGAAGCGCAGCTGCTCGCCCGCGAAGTCATAGACGACCTCCCAGCAGCCCGCTTCGGGGAAATCCACTGTGCTTCCGAAGTTCTCGCCCATCGCCGACCCGACCCGTACCGGCGCGGCGGAGCCGTCCACGTGGCGTCCAGTAATCGTGATCGGACCGCTGCGGAAGGCCATGCTGTACAGCTTGTGGTACTTGCGAGCGAAGACGCCGTCCGCGGGAAGACTGACCCAGACGACGTCGTTGCCGATCCAGTTTCCTGAGGCCGCCCATACCTCCCGCGAGGGTGTCGAGCTCGGTCGCGGCGACATGCCGCCGATCATCATGTCCATCACGGTTTGCGGCGGAACCATGCGTGCGATCGTCGGACGACAGGTCTGGATCTCACGAGATGCGCCTGGCGGGGCCGAGCCCGTAGGCGCGCAGGCCGTGACCGCTACGGGCAGCAGCACGAAAAGGAATGCCCGCAACGCGGCTCTCATGACACAGCCGACCGACGTAAACGGCGTGTGACCGCGAGGGCGATCACTGCGAGGCCGCCTGCGGCGAGAAGGCCGATGCCCACGACGGGGAGCGTCGTCGAGCTGCTGGTCGCTTCTCGCACGTGGACGCGCAGTCGTGCGCCGGCGCAGTCCTCGTCACTCCATTCAGGCCGAGTCATGCGGACGATCCACTCACCGGGCGCGGTGAACGTTAGCTCCGCGTCCCAGAATGAAGTGTCGGAAGCTCGAGTCGACGGCACGATCTCGATCCGCTGGTTCTGGGGACCGATGGCGACCGCCGCGAGTTCGTCGGGCTTGAGTCCTCTGCCGGCCGTGCCGTACCAGTCCTCGCTGCGCATCGGGGAGAAGGACGCGCCGGGGTCGGCGAGGCATCGCACACCCGGCGTGGCCTGGACGGCACCTGTCTGGATCGCAAGGTGCGCCGACTCACCCACGCTAGGCGATGCGGGCGTCAGACTCATGCGCAGGTACATCGCACCGAGTGACTCAATGGGCGCCGCAAGCGAGAGTCCGACGACCGTCACCGCGATGCCGATAAAGCGGAGAGGATTGAGCGACCCGGCCACATCACCCATACAAGCCGGGCGGGCGCCCGGTTCCCGGAGAGACCTCCCGAGTCGAGATGATAGCAGAGGTACAGGAAGTGCTATCATCCAGCGGTGCGCCAGCTGATCACGCGGATTGACGACGACCTCCACCGGCGACTAAAGCAGCGCGCCGCGAGCGAAGACAGATCGGTGAACGCCCTCGTGACCGAACTCCTTCGTCGTGCGGTCAGTGGACAGGACGAGCGTGACCTTGTGCGCGCCCGAATGCGAGCACTTGGTCTGCAGGCCCACATACCGCGCCCACGCCGAGTTCCGTCCCGAGACGATGCGATCAAGTCCACGCGCGGCATGGGCACCGCTGCGAGCGAGGCCTTGGCTGCGGAAAGGCGCAGTCGATAAGCCTGCTGTATGCGGACAGCAGTGCGCTGGTACGTGCGTACTTCATCGATGAAGCCGAACACGCTCAGCTACGGACGATGCTGCTCGAAGGGCGGGAGGCTGTAGTCACGAGCGAGATCGCGCGACTCGAGCTCGCGAGCGCCGTTCGTGCGGCGTCGGCCGCTCGCAGACTGCGAAGCGAGACCGGTCTGCTTGGACGGATGGATGCTGATCTAGGCGAAGGTGGTCGAGTCGCGACGATCGCGCTGCACGCCGAGACGATCCTTCCAGCCGCCTACCGACTGATCGTCGATCATCGGCTGCGGACGCTCGATGCGATACACCTCGCCGTCTGTGCCGAGGAGTGTCCGACTCTGTCGCCGGATGGCGACATCATCTTCGTGACGCGCGACAAGGACCAGGCCATCGCGGCGCGCGCTCTCGGTTTCGACGTTCGCTAGACCGCGTTACCGCGCGGTCCACCCCGCGTCGATGACCTGGACCGCGCCGGTGATCGCGCTCGCGTCGTCCGAACACAGGAAGCGCACGTACGCGGCGATCTCCGAGGGCTCGAGCAGCCGCTTCAGCGCCGCCGGCGCGAGCATGATGTCCCGGACCACCGCGTCTTCCGAGATCCCGTGCACCTTCGCCTGGTCCGCGATCTGTTTCTCCACCAGCGGTGTGCGCACGTAGGACGGGCAGATCGCGTTCACGGTCACGCCCTTCTCGGCGGCCTCGAGCGCGACAGTCTTCGTGAATCCGACCAGCCCGTGCTTCGCCGAGACGTACGCGGATTTGTAGGGGGAGGCCACCAGGCCGTGGACCGAGGCGATGTTCACGATCCTGCCCCACCCCTTCGCGTACATGTACGGCAGCGCGGCGCGCGTGAGATAGAAGGCTCCGAAGAGCATCGTGCGCACGATGAACTCCCACTTCTCGACCGGGAACTCCTCGACCGGTGCCACGTGCTGCAGGCCGGCGTTGTTCACGAGGATGTCCGCGCCGCCGAGCTCGCGGACGGCGCGCTCGACGACGGCATCGCAGTCCGCGCGCTGACTTATGTCGGCCTTATGGAACACGCCACCGATCCCGTTGGCGACGCGCTCGCCGTCGTCGGCGTTCACGTCGGTCACGAGGACACGCGCGCCCTGGGCCGCGAGATCCTCCGCGATCGCGCGGCCGATGCCGCTCGCGGCGCCGGTGACGATGGCGACCCGACCCCTCATCGGCCGCGCAGTGTATGGCTCAGAGGTGCTGGCACCGTCGGTGCAGGACCAGCCTGCCTGGAGGTGCGCTGATGGCCGAGAACGTCTTCTGCGCTCACTGCGACACGCTCATCACCGATCGCTCGTCGGTCGTGGAGCTCGAGGAGAAGGTCTTCTGCTGCAAGAACTGCCAGACCGCGTACATGCGCGCGCAGGAGGCGCCGGATGAGGCGCCGGCGATGCGCCGCATGCTCTGATCGATGCGTCGAGTCCTCCTCGCGCTGATCCTGATCGCCACCGTCGTCGCCGGCACGGCCTGCAGCTATGGCGGAGGCGGTGGCGGGGGTTCGCCCGCGGCCACGCCGCGCTACTAGCGCGGCGCGAAGAGCGCGACCGGATCGAGCTCGATCTCTCCCGGGAGCGCCGCCAGCGAGGCGATGACGCTCGCGGTCACGCTCCGGTCATAGAAGGTCGCCCATGATGACGGGCCGTCGCCGATGGCCTTGAAGAGGCCCGCGCCGGCGCTGACACGCGCGCCGTCCTCCACGAGGAGCTGTGTGTCCGTCTCGATCGCGCCGGGTCGCAGGATGAGCCGGCGGTCGAGCGAAGTGAGGGTCACATACGGGAAGTACGGTAGCGAGGTGACGTTCGAGCCAAGACGCACGTCGCCGTCGATGAGCTGATACATGCGCACCTGGATCGTTCCCGCGAACGGCGCGGTGTAGACGTAGCCGACCGGCGCCCGGAGCGCCGCGTAGCGTCGCCCGCCACTGCTGTACGCGGTCACCAGGAGCGGCGCGGCAGTCTGCGCCACCGTGGCGGTCGGAGGCGGCGCCGGCGTCGGCGCGGCCGTTGCGGCGATCGTGAGCGTCGCGGTTGGCGCGGCCGTGGGTCGTGGTGTCGCGGTCGGGGTCGGGCTCGGAGCGGTCACCGCGCTCGGCGCGCCACCGACCAGGTGGCTGATCAGGAATCCGATGCCGAGAACCGCGAGTCCGAGCAGCACGCCGAGCGACGCGTTCCCGAGGGTCCGCAGGAACGAGCGGACCTCCTCGGAGATCCGCACTAGGCGGCGGCCGGCGCGGCGATCTCTTCGAGCGATCGGCCGCGCGTCTCCTCCGCGAGGAAGAACACGTCGAGCGCGGCGATGACGAGCAGCACCATGAAGAACGCGAACACGCCGGGCTGACCGATCGCCGGCACGAGCACCGGCGTGAGGAACGGCCCGATGATCCCGCCGACGCGGCCGACCGCGGCGGCGGTGCCCGCACCGGTCGCGCGCACGGCCGTTGGGTACTGCTCGGGGCTGATGGTATAGACGACACCCCAAGCGCCGAGGTTGAAGAACGAGAGCAGCGCGGCCCAGATGAACGCGTCGGTGCCGGTGCCCGCGTTCCCGAAGAGCACCGCCGACGCCGCGCTACCGAGCAGATACGCCACGAGCGTCGGCTTGCGGCCCCAGCGCTCCACCAGCCACGCGGCGCTGAAGTAGCCGGGGACCTGCGCGACCGTCGAGAGGAAGAAGTACGTGTTGCTCGTGACCTCGGACAGGCCGCGAGCGACGAGCAGCGACGGGATCCACGTGAACATGCCGTAGTAGGTCAGCACGATGCCGAACCACAGCACCCAGAGCATCAGCGTGCGCCGCGCGTAGGCGGGCTTCCAGAGATCGGCCACGCCCGCGCGGGCCGTGCGTGGCGGTGCCACCGCCGGCGCCAGGGTGAGCAGCGCTCCCCCACCGGCGCGCTCGACGCGGCGCACGATGGCCTCGGCTTCCGCCGCGCGCCCGCGCTCGGCGAGGTAGCGCGGCGACTCGGGCAGCGCGGCGCGCAGGTACGCAACGTACAGCGCCGGCAGCGCGCCGACGAGGAACGCGCCCCGCCACCCGAACTGCGGGATGATGAAGATCGCGATGAGCCCGGCGGCGAGCGTGCCGTACGCCCAGAACGATTCGAGGAGCACGATCATCCGACCGCGCGACGCGCGCGGCGAGAACTCCGACACGAGCGTCGCCACCACTGGCAGCTCGCCGCCCAGTCCGAACCCCGCAACGATGCGTGCGGCGAGGAGCGTCTCGTAGGACGGCGCGAGCGCCGAAAGTACCGCACCGACCGAGAAGATCACGAGCGTCGCCTGGAACACCACGCGACGCCCGTAGCGATCGGCGAGCCGGCCCGAGATGGCGGCGCCGAGGAACATGCCAACGAAGCCCGCGCTGACGACCAATCCGCGCTGCGCGGGTTCCAGCGAGAACTCCTTCGCGATCGGGCTGACGACGAAGGCGATGAGGATCACGTCCATCGCGTCGAAGAGCCAGCCGAAGCCGCTGATGACCAGAAGCTTCCAGTGGAAGCCGTTCAGCGGCACGCGGTCCAAGCGCGCGACGAACGTCTCCTGAGACTCGCTCAACGCAGGGACCGCGTCCCTTCCAGCCTCATATGCAGCCCTCCGCCTGGAGCAGCTCCGCGTTGAGCACCGATGCGCCCGCGGCCCCGCGAATGGTGTTGTGCCCGAGCACGACGAACTTGATGCCGAGCACAGGATCCTCGCGTACGCGGCCGACGATCGAGGCCATGCCGCGCTCGGCGTCGCGGTCGAGGATCGGCTGCGGACGGTCGGCCTGCTCGCGCACGACGATCGGATGCTCGGGCGCGGTCGGCAGCTTCAGCTCCTGCGGCCGCCCGCGGAACGAGCGCAGCGCGTCCTTGACCTCGCCGACGCCCGGCGTACCGCGCAGCTGCACGCTCACCGTCTCGGTGTGGCCGTCGCGGACGCTCACGCGGTTGCAGTGGGCGGAGAAGGCGTAGTCGGCCGGGATGAAGCGCCGGCCGTCCCAGCCGCCGAGGAACTTCTTGGTCTCGGCCTCCATCTTCTCTTCCTCGCCGCCGATGTATGGCACCACGTTGTCCAGCGCGTCAAGGGACGACACGCCCGGGTAGCCCGCGCCGGACAGTGCTTGCATCGTCGTCACCACCGCGCGCTCGATGCCGAACGTCTTGTGCAGCGGCGCGGCGGCGAGGGTGAAGTGGATGGCGGAGCAGTTGCCGTTCGTGACGATCGAGCCGCTCCACCCGCGCTTCTTGCGCTGCACGTCGAGCGCGTTCGCGTGCTCGGGATTGACCTCCGCCAGGATGAGCGGCACGTCCTCGTCCATGCGGTGCGTCTTCACGTTGGAGAAGACGTGGTGGCCCGCCTTCGCCAGCGCGGCCTCCCACTCCTCGGCCGCCTCGTTGGGGAGGGCACTGAAACAGATCTCGGCGTCGATCTCGGGCCGTGTTGACTCGAGGCGCATGTCCGCGATCTCCGCCGGGATCGCCTCGCCGAAGTGCCAGGGCGTGACGTCGCCGTACCGCTTACCCGCCTTCGCGTCGGATGTCGTGAGGACGCTGAGCTCGAACCACGGGTGGCCGACGAGCAGGCTGATGAAGCGCTGTCCGACCGTGCCGGTGGCCCCGAGGACCGCGACCTTCCGCTTCTTCACGTCGGTAGTGTGACGTAGCCGCTAATTGCCGAACTTCAGCTCCCCTACGACTGGCCAGCCGGTGACGCTTGGGGAGCGCTCGAGACTCTTCGCCAAGCCCAGGACCACGCTCGGCACGACGAGCGGGAGGTAGTAACCCTGGTCGTAGAGATAAGCCCAGGCGTCTCCGAGCTTCCGCGCGCGACTGTCGAGGTTCGTCTCGGCTTTGGCGGCGGCATAGAGATCCCAAGCAGCTTGATCCTCGAAGGCGACCTGCGCCGCGCCTTTGTCGAAGTTCTTCGCGAACCGACCCTCGGACTCCAGGATGAAATCGGGGGCGTTCAGGAAGACGTCCGAAACCCTTACGCCGCGCTCCGGACCTTGGGTTTGAAGATATTTCGTGTCCTCTCCCGGAGCCAGGATCAGTAGGTTCACCTTCAAGCCCGTCTTGCCGAACATGGCCGACGCCGCCTCGCACAGCTCCCGGTCCTTCGGTCGCTTTCCGCTGACACACGCGAGGATGATCGTCTTCCCCACCGCGTTGGCTTCCGTGGTGAGCGACTTGGCTTTCTCGAGGTCGTACGCACGCGGGGTGATATTCGGGTTGTAGCCGAACTCCCCGGGAAGGGCGAGCTGCCCTCGCAGGGCTACGGCCTGTCCAGAAAAGAGGTTCAGCAGGGCCTGACGGTCGATCGAATAGTCCAGCGCGAGGCGGATCCGCTTGTCGGCGAGGATCGGGTTCTTCTGAACCGCGGTATCCATCCGGAGCCCATACCGGTCGGGGATCGTCAGCAGGACCTTCTGGGGCGCGCGACTAGCTTCCTCGAGCGGTAGGTCGTAGACCCAGTCCACTTCGCCGGCGAGAAGCGACGCCAAACGGACGCCGGCCTCCTTGCGCCACGTGATCTCGACCTTCGCGATCTGCGGCTTGGTCCCCCAATAATCCTCGAACCGCTCCAGATCGATCTGCTTACCCGCATCCCACTTCACGAACCGATACGGTCCGGTTCCGATGGGCGCGCGGATCACCTGCTCCCGCTTCGCCTTATCGGTCGCGACAGATGCGGGAACGATGTCCAACCAGATCTGCTGGATGAGGAAGAGCGGCTGGGGATTGGCGAATTTGAGATCCACGGTGTAGTCATCGACGAGCGCCGCTTCCGTGACCGGAACGTAACCGTAGATGCCGCTGGTGCCGGTCGCCTTCGCATCCTCGATCATCCACTTCGCCGTCTCGACGACGTCCCTGGCGGTCAAGGTATCTCCGTTGTGGAACGTCACGCCCTTCCGGACCTGCACGCGCCACGTCTTGGTCGAATCGCGCGACTCCGCCGATAGCGCCAATGCCGGGACCGGCTTGCCCGTCGGGTCCAGACGGAAGAGCGGCTCGAGGACATTGCTGTCGATCGTCTCTTTGAGGAGCTCGCGTCGAGCGACCGATGCATACGCCGGCGGTTCGGAAGGGATCATCATCCGCAGTGTCCGCGCCGGCGCGGCCGACTGGACCGCGGGAGCAACGGGCTGACCACAACCTGCGAGCAGTGCCGCAAAGACAACCGCCCGCAGCGCGACCCTGGCACTCATGCGACTCGCCCTCCCACGCCGATCCATCGGAGATCAGCGCCAGCCAGGGAGTCTAAAGGTATGATGGTCAGTCTTAATGACGATCTCCGAGCAGCTCTCTCGTGAGACTCGCGAGCTGACCTTCGACACGCTGCCGGACGTAGTCGTGCACGAGTCGAAACGACGTCTCCTGGATACGCTGGCCTGCGGTATCGCCGGATTCGACAGTCCTCCGAGCCGCGCATTGCAGGCCCTCTTCAAGGAGACCGGCGGTCCCGCGGAGGCAACCCTCTACGGGAGCGGCTTCCGCACCTCAGCAATGAATGCGGCGCTCGCCAACGGTGTCATGGTCCGTTTCAGCGAGGCGATGGACCTCAGCCTCGAGAGCGCGAACGGCGTCACGTTCCACGGACATCCGGGCGAGGTCATTCCAAGCATCCTCGCCGTCGGCGAACGTCAACACTCGAGCGGGAAGGACATCATCACGGCCATCGTCCTCGGTTACCAGCTGCTGAATCGACTTTCGTATGCCATGGGCGGCGGACGCGCGATCGAGCACAACGGTTGGAAGAACGAGATCCGCGCGGGGCTCATCGTGCCGCTCGTCGTCGGCAAGCTCATGGGTCTCACCGAACAGCAACTGGTGAATGCCGTCGGGATCTCCGGCTGCTTCTCTAGTGGTCTTGGCCTGCTCGACCACGGTTCGGAAGAGGTCACGATGTCCCGAGACCTGAGATTCCCGCATCACGCCTATCAGGCGATCCTCGCCGCGCTGATGGCCCAGAAGGGATTCGAGGGCCCCAGCCGCGTCTACGAGGGACACAACGGCTTCAACGAGGTGATATCGCGCGGAAAGATCGACCTGGCCCTCCTCAGCCAGAGCGATGGCGAATTCAACATCCTCTACACCTGGACGAAGGCCTATCCGGTGAACATCCGACTGCTCGGTCTGACCGAGATCCTGCGGGGGATGGTCCGCGATCACCATCTCACGCCCGAGCGGGTCGCGCGGATCCGGATCAGGACCACGCAGCGTGTCCTCGAGGGAATGGGCAATCCCGGGACGCACCGTTATCCCCAGACAAAGCAGACCGCGGATCAGAGCGCGTACTACGTCGCCGCGCTCGTGATAGCCGACGGTACGGTCCGCCTCGGCCTCGATCAGTTCACGGCCGAGCGAATGCGGGACCCCAAGCTGCGCGCGGTCATCGACAAGATCGAGCTGATCGCGGTCCCGGAGTGGAAGACCGACGATGCCCCGACCGAGGTCGAGATCACCACGGTCGATGGGGCGACCCATAGCGGCCGCGTCGATCACCCGAAGGGTCACGTTCGCAACCCCATGACCGACCACGAGCTCCGGGACAAGTTCAGGGGGATGGCGAGCCGCCTCATGGATGAGGCCAAGATCAAGAAGGTATTCGCGGCCATCGACGGTCTCGAGGAGCTGAAGGACATCTCGAAGCTGACGAGCACGCTCGTCGTCGCGTGATCGTGGACTCGGAACACTAGGCCGAGCGCACCAGTAGCTTCATCAGTGCGCCGATGTCAGAGGTGTTCTCCAGGTCGTAGATCGTCTTCAAGATCTGGTCCATCTGCCGCTCGTCCATGAACGCTTTCGCCATGGTGCGGAATTTGGCCTCGAGGTCGGCGTCGGTCATCGGGTTGAGCGGATGACCCTTGGGCTGGAGGATCTCGCGCGCGTATTTCGCGCCGCTCTTCATGATGATCTCGACGATGCCGGGTGAGATGTAGCCCTCCAGCGCCGGGTCTGCCTCGACGGAGACCTTGTCCGCGAGCGCCTGCACCTTCTGATCGCGGAGCCTGTCATCGGCGAACTGCTCCGGACCGACGGCGCGATCGATGATCGCAACGGCGGTGCAGTAGTAGGAGCTGTGGTCGGCGGTGTACTTCGTCTTGGGCCGACGACGCGTTGCGGGATTGGCCATGCGCCGGTAGGTGTGAGCGGTCGTCTTGACCCTCACCTCAGCGACATCCTCGGCTTTGATGTCATGATCGTTCACAAGCCCAATGGTCGCCTCGATGTGTCCGTGCATGCGGCCCTCGGTCGCGAAGTTCTTGATCCACGTGTTCAGAATCGTCCACTCCCGCCTCGGCTGTCGCAGTTTCTCGAAGTCCATCTCTCCGCCGGCGACGACCTCGGCGATCCCGGTGTGCCCTTCGAACACGTTCAGCGGCCCCTTGAAACCCTTCTGCGCCAAGAGCGCGCCGAGTATGCCGTTGTGAGCGGCGAAGGAGAACCTCAGATTCCGCGCCATGGTCAGCTCTTCTTCGCCCGAATGCAGGATGCCGAGCTCCTGCGTGAACGATGCCGCGACAGCCAGCGCGTTCGCCATCTCCTGCTCGGTGAGCTCAAGAAGCCTTCCCGCGACCAGAGCCATCACGCTCGGGACCCGCATCGTCTCGGGCGCCCAGCCGCGGTGATCGATGACGCCGTGGTTTCCCCCGACCGAGTCGGCAACTTTATTGAGGAGCTCGTAGGCGGCGACGATCGCGGTGATCACATCCTCACCGCTCGAGTGCTGCCGCTCGCCCAGCGCCAGGATCGGGACGATCGACTCGCCATGGTGGCCCATGTCATTGACGGCCTCTGGGACGAGGAACGCCCGATCCATGTAGTCGAGGTAGCGGACCATGGCACCGTTGGCCAAGGTCGCATAGAGGCAGGACGTCCTGAGGCCGCTGACGAAGACCGTGGATTCGGTCGGCCCGCCGACATCCCTGATCAGGCTTTGGATGATCTGGCTCGGTTCGCTTGTGTAGCCACCGAGGCCGATGGCGACGCCGTCCAGCAGCGAGCGTTTCGCTTGATGGACGACCTGCGGCGGAAGGCCTTCGAACGTGAACGCCTGGGCTTCCGCCGCCAAGTGCTCGGCGATCGTCGCCGTCGCTAGTGTTTCGACACGCAAGTCATGATAAGATAGCCTCCAGCACAGGGTTGGAGGTCGGGCGATGGCCGCACCCGCACTGGCGATCGTTCTCAAAGAATCCGACCGCAGGGCGCTCGAACATCTGCAGCGCGCCGCGGC
>WNGA01004945.1_pt1 | contig 35584 bp, 36 predicted proteins | sample 5400061 | NCBI WGS metagenome assembly WNGA01 (sample SAMN13153366, study PRJNA577476) | soil metagenome | isolation source: 100 cm soil or saprolite under grassland replicate 2 | place: USA:California | collected 2016-06-15
AGCGACAGGACGCGTCGGAGCAGCCCGCGCTCCGGCTGCACGACCGAGGCGATCACCGCCGCCACCGCGAATGCGCCGACCAGGAAGCCACCTTGGTACAGCTCGTCGGTGCTGGAGGACATGTTCGCCCAGGCCCACACCGTGTATGCGGCGCCGGCAAGAGCCGCGATGTTCACGGTGGCACGTGCGTAGAGGTTGCGAATCGCGCCGTGGCGGAACAGGACGATCGCGAGCCCGGCGCCCACCAGCAGCGACTGCGCACGCGTGTCGGTGCCGTAGTAGACGCGCGACGGATCGCTGCCGGGGTGGTAGAGCAGACTCATCAGCAAGACCGACGCGGTCCCCAGCGCGAGCACGGTGCCGAGTAGTGCGCGGGTCGAGCCGCGGCGCCACTTGAGCACGCCGAACACGATCAGCGGCCAGACCAGGTAGAACTGCTCCTCGATCGCGAGCGACCAGAGATGTCGCAGCGGCGACGGAACGCCGAAGGCGTCGAAGTACGACTGGCCCGAGAACACGAAACGCCAGTTCGCGACGTAGCCGACGCTGGCGAGACCGTCGGCCCGAATCCGGTCGAGCTCGTTCGGCCCCGCGAACGCGACCGCGTACAGCGCGACGCCACCCAGCACCAAGAACAGGGCCGGCAGCAGGCGGCGCGCGCGGCGGGCCCAGAACGCGCCGAGGGCGATGCCACCGGTGTTCGCCCATTCCGAGACCAGCAGCGTCGTGACGCGTCGACGCCCAGGTACCCACCGATCGCCCAGGACTGGCCGGCGTGGTACATGAGCACCGCGGCGACCGCGAACGCGCGGATTCCGTCGAGGGCGGGCTGATACGCGATGCGAGCGCCGTGGGCGCGTTCGGTCCGAGTGGTACTCGCGGGCATCGCACCCAGTTTAGAGATGGGTACTCACGGACTCCGCGCCGTGCCCGCTGGGGCCGGGGAGCCCGCGGGTATCGTCTGTGCACCATGACCGGCGCCCGGAGCTTCCTCGCGCGCCTCTCCCTCGTCGCTGGCGTCGGCCTGATCCTCCGCGTCGCGGTCGTGCTCACGCCCTGGCGGCGCGACCAGGCGCCCGGGATCACCGACGAAGGCTTCTACCACCTCCAAGCCAAGGCGCTCGCGGCGGGTCACTGGTTCGCGAGCCCCTTCGTGTGGGTGGCCCAGCACCGGACCGAGCAGAGCGCAGGACACCCGCCGCTGTACTCGATCGTGCTCGCGGGCCCGGCGGCCCTCGGCCTCGACGGACCCCTCGCCAACCGGGTGGTCACGCTGCTCATCGGCACCGCGCTCGTGGTGGCGATCGGGTTCCTCGGCCGTGAGATCGCCGGCGACCGGGTCGGCCTGGCGGCGGCCGCCATCGCCGCGTTGTACCCGCACCTGTGGATCAGCGACACGGCGATCTCACCGGAGTCGCTCTACTGCTTGATGCTCGTGCTCGGGCTGATCGCGGGCTTCCGGCTGTGGCGCGAGCCGACATTCCGGCACGCACTCGCACTGGGCGCGGCGTTGTCGCTCGCCGCGCTCACCCGCTCGGAAGGGCTCTTGCTGTTCCCACTGGTCGCGCTGCCGTTCGTGCTCGTCGCGCGCGGCGCCGACTGGAGCCGACGCGTCCGACTTGCGGGCGCAGTCGCCGGCATCGTGTTGGTGCTCGCCGGCCCATGGGTGCTGCGCAATCTGCTGACGTTCGAGAAGCCGACGTTCATGGCGACCGGTGGTGGACAGGTCGTCGCATACGGCAACTGCGACCGGACCTACTCGGGTGAGTTCCTGGGCTACTGGCACGACCAGTGCGCGTTGAAGCACTGGCCGCCTGGTGACGAGTCCGTCATCGGGGACGCGTTCCAGCGCAAGGGTCTCGACTACATGGAGGCGCACGCGGGCCGCGTCCCCGTGGTCGTCGCCGCGCGGATCGGCCGCGTGTGGGACGTCTTCCGCCCGATCCAGAGCATCCGGCTCGACTCGTTCTTCGAGCGACGTGGCCTCTGGCCGTCGCGTCTGGGCCTCGCCGCGTACTACGTGCTGCTCGTGCCGGCGATCTACGGCGTCGTCGCGTTGCGGCGCCGCAAGGTACCCATCTCGCCGTTCGTCGGCATCGTCGTGCTCGTGACGCTCACGGCAGCGGGCACCTTCGGCGTCACCCGCTATCGCGCGCCCTTCGACGCCGTGCTACCCGTGCTCGCGGCCGTCGGCGTCGACGCGCTGCTGGCTCGCCGGCGCGCACAGCCCGCAGCTGCGGCTGCCGTGCCGGAGGCTCCGAGCGCGGCCGTGCCGGCCGAGCAGGTGAAGGTGCCGAGCGCGCAGTGACAGAGGTGGGAGCAGAGGACGAGCGATCGGACGACACCGGCCTGACGCGTCGGTACTGGATCGCGCTCGGCGTCGTGGTGCTCGGCGGCCTCTCGTTGCGTGTGCTCAACGTGCTCGTGCTCCGGCCGACGGTCAACCATCCGAGCGCGTCCGACTACTACATCAACGGCGACGCGTTCTACTACCACTGGCAGGGAATCGCCCTCGGCGGCGGACACTTCTTCGTGAACCCGGTGAAGTACGCGTTCTACGGCGCGATCGAGCCGAGCGCCGCCCATCCCCCGCTCTACTCCCTGTACCTCGGTGCGTGGTCGGCGCTCGGTCTCGACGGGGTGACCGCGCACCGCCTCGAGTCGTGCCTGCTCGGAGCGGTGACGGTCGGCCTGATCGGCCTCCTCGTGCAACGCATCGCCGGCAATCGCGCCGGGCTGATCGCCGCGGTGCTCGCCGCCGCCTACCCGCAGCTGTGGATCAACGACGGCATGCTGCTGTCGGAGACGGCCGCTCAGTTCGCGACTGCGCTCGCGCTGCTCGCGGCCTACTGGTTCTGGTCGGTGCCGTCGCTTCGCCGGGGCGCGTTGTTCGGCGCGGCGGTCGGCGTCGCCGCGCTCAGCCGGTCGGAGATGCTCCTCTTCTTCCCGATGGTCGTGATCCCGTTCGCGCTGCTCGCCCACCGTCGCGAGGCGTGGAAGCCGAAGGTACAAGTCGTGGTCGCGGCCCTCGGAGCCGGTGCGCTCGTGATGGCGCCGTGGGTCGTCTTCAACATGAGCCGCTTCCGTGAGCCGACGTACCTCTCGACCGGCCAATGGTCGGCGATCTCCGCCGGGACGTGCGACGAGGTGTTCTACGGCGCGTACATCGGCTATTACGCGAACTGCTATCGCGACTACCCCGACAAGACGAAGGAGCCGCGCGCATACGAGCGCTACAAGCACTTCGACGAATCCGAGCGCGACGTGCGGTCGGTAGGCCGACACCGCTCACCGCGGGGCTTTGCCCGCCACTACCTCGACGAGCACACGGGACGTCTCCCCGTGGTGGTCGGCGCGCGCGTCGGCCGGCTGTGGGGCGTGTTCAAGCCGGGCCAGACGACGTTCCTCGACTGGTGGCTCGAAGGTCGCGGAAAGATGCAATCCTGGGCCGGCTTGATCATGTTCTACGCGCTGTGGCCGTTCGCGATCTACGGCGTCGTGGCGATGCGTCGACGGCGCGTGCCCATCCTCCCGATGGTCTCGCTGGCGGTGATCGCGACGCTGGCCGCGGCCATTACCTTCGGCGTCACCCGCTACCGCGCCACGTTCGAGGTCGCGCTCGTGGCCACCGCGGCTGTGGGGGTCGACGCCGTCTGGCGTCGAGTCGCGGCCCGACGCGCCTCCGGTGAGGCGACGACGTGACCGCGACGTCGATACGCGAAGCGCCCGCGGCGACCGCGCCCGTCCGCACGAACCGGTTCGCCCTCGTCCTGGGCGCACTCGTCGTGGGCGGGCTCGTCGTACGCGTGCTGTTCGTCGTGATCGCGCGCGGCAACGACTTCGGGCTCCGCGGCGACGACTTCTACTACCACTGGCAGGCCAACACCCTCGCCGACGGGCACTGGTTCATCGAGCCGCTCGTCTGGCGCGCCCTCGGCCGGCTCGACCCGACCGCCGGACACCCGCCCATGTACACGCTGTACCTCGGCGTCTGGTCGTGGCTCGGCGCGGCCACGCCGGTGTGGCACCGGCTCGCATCGTGCCTGCTGGGCGCGGCGACCGTCGGCGTGTGCGGATTGGCAGGCCGCCGGATCGCCGGGGACCGGGCGGGTCTCCTCGCCGCAGCCGCCGCCGCGCTGTACCCGAACCTGTGGATCAACGACGGCATGCTGGTCTCGGAGTCGATGTACCAGCTGCTGATCGCGGCGGTCCTGCTCGCCGCGTATCGGCTATGGCAGCAGCCAACCCGCGCGAACGGCGCGTGGCTCGGCGCGGCGATCGCGCTCGCCACACTCACCCGCCCGGAGGCGATCCTCCTCTTCCCGCTCGTCGGTGTGCCGTTCCTCCTGCGAGGCGGTGCCGAGACCCGACGCCGGGCGACGATCTGTCTCGTGGGTGGTGGCGTCGGCATCGCGCTGCTCGCGCCCTGGGCGGTTCGCAACATGGTCACGTTCGAGCGGCCGGTGCTGCTCGCGTCCGGAGCGGGCACCGTGGCGCAGGGCGCGAACTGCAACAGCACGTACTACGGCTCGCTGCTCGGGTACTGGGACCCACGGTGCATCATCGCGGCGCGTCCCCCGCGCACCCCCGAGGAGAAGCGGCTGCTGAAGGAGCACAACGGCGTGCCGGGGTTCTCGTACCTCGTCGCCAATCGCAACCGCGACGAGTCGGTCCTCGACGAGCGGGCACGCAGCCAGAGCTGGGACTACATCAGCGACCACCTCGACCGGGTTCCGGTCGTGGTCGCGGCCCGGCTCGGCCGCGTGTACGAGGTCTATCGGCCGACGCAGAACATCCAGCTCGACGACTTCTTCGAGCGTCGCGGCAAGTGGCCCTCGCGGTTCGGGCTGGCGGGGTACTACGTGCTGGTCGTGCTCTCGGTCTTCGGCCTCGTCGCGATGCGCAAGCGTCGCGTGCCGATCTCACCCGTGATCGCGTTGGTGGTCATGGTGACGTTCACGACCGCGGTCAGCATCGGCCTCACCCGCTACCGGGCCGGGCTCGAGGTCGGCCTTGCCGTCGTCGGCGGTGTCGGGGCCGACGCGCTCTGGCGGTGGCTCGCCGACCGCCGCCGGCGACCAGCCCCCGAGCCGGCGCCATGAGCGACAGGACCGACCTCGCGAGCAGCACGGAGCTGCTCGACGCGGAGCTCCCGAACCCGCGTTTCGTCGACGACGCGTACCTGCGCTGGCTGTACGACGAGAACCCGCACGGTCACGCGATCCAGCGGAGCATCGACGAAGACGGCGTACGCGTCGCGCACTATGGGTTGATCCCGCAGGAGTATCGCGACGCCGGCGGACCGACGCCGTGCATGTTCTCGCTCAACGCCGTCACGCGCTCGGGCACGCAACGCAAGGGCTACTTCACGCGGATCGGCCTGGAGATCTACGCCGAGGCCGCCGAGAAGGGGCGGAGCTTCGTGATCGGCGTGTCCAACGAGAAGTCGGTCGGCGCGGTGGTGAAGTACATGGGCTGGCGTCACTGGGGCCCGCTGCCCGTCCGGATCGTCGCACCGCTCGGTGTCTCGGGACGCGGCATCGTTCACCACCCGGTCGACGCGGCGTTCCTCGGGTCACCCGACTTCGAGCGCCTGGCAGCCGACCTCGACCAGGTCCCCGCCACACACTGGACGAACCGGTGGACCCCCGAGTACCTCCGATGGCGGCTCGCCTGCCCGCACACGCGCTACTGGGTGCACGCGTCTCCCGAGCTGTTCGCCGTGTCGACGCGCGACCATCGGTTCGGCATGCGCGCAGCGGTGATCCTGAAGCTCGTCCCGCGCGGCGGGCGCAGCGGCCCACTGTCGGCACGGCGCCTCATCGCCGCGGTGTGCCGACACCATCGGGCCCCGTACGCCGTGTACGCCGGGTTCAACCGCCAGGTTCCCGTGCGGGGGCTCCAGCCACCGCGGCGGTTCCAGCCGTCACCGCTGCACCTCATCCTGCGACACCTCGATCCGGGCGTCGACCAGGACGCCCTCGTGCTCGACACCTTCGAGTTCCTCGACTTCGACGCATACTGAGCAGGACATGTCGACCCGGCCGCCGATCACTTTCACCCTCGACCTCGAGGACCATCGTCCGTCCAACGACGTACCCGTGCGGTTCCCCGACGTGACTCGCCGGGTCCTCGACTGGCTCGGTGGACTGAAGGTGCGCGGCACGGTGTTCTGCGTGGGCGAGGACGCGGCCGCCGAGCCCTCGCTGATCCGGGACGTCGCGGCGAGCGGCCACGAGCTCGCGCTCCACGGCTGGCGTCATGTGCCACTCCCCGAGATCGACCCGGCGACCTTCCGCGAGGAGGTCCGACGGGGCAAGGCGCTCCTCGAGGACCTCGGAGGACGCGAGATCACGGGTTTTCGCGCGCCGATGTTCTCGCTCGTGCCCGAGTCGCGCTGGGCGACCGACGTCCTCGGCGAGTTCGGGTTCAGGTACTCGTCGAGCGTGCTCCCGGCGCGCAATCCGCTCTTCGGCGATCCCACGTGCACGCGGGTGCCGTTCGAGTGGCCGAACGGGCTGCTCGAGCTGCCGTGCCCGGTGGCGCGCGTCGGCCCGGTCAAGCTCCCGTACCTCGGCGGCGTATACCTCCGTACCCTGCCGTTGCCCGTCATCCGCTCGCTCCTCGCCATGCACCGCGGCGACCCGCTGCCCTGGGTGTACTCGCACCCGTACGACTTCGATCGGGACGAGCCGAGATGGCGCGTGCCCGAGGTCGGCCGCTTCGGCAACCGGCTGCTCTGGTACAACCGGAACAACACGTTCGCCAAGGTCGAGCGGCTCCTCCGCGGGCGCGCCGGGCCGCCACTCGGCGAGCGGGTGGCCGAAGCGCGCGCAGAGGTACGCGTGTGAAGCCCGAGGCGCTCTCGCAGCTCGAGATGATGCACCGGCTGCCGCAGGCCGAGATCGTCGATCGCATCGAGTACATCTGCACGGCCGCCGACCAGCACCGGGTGATCCATGTCGGCTTCGTCGACGCCGGCTTCGAGACCATGCAGCACGAGTCGGGCACATGGCTGCACGCGCATCTTGCTCGGTACGCCAAGTCACTCGTCGGACTCGACGTCGACGCAGCGGGCGTGCGGACCGCGCGCGAGCTCGGGTACGAGGCCTACGCGGTCGACTGCACGCGTGCCGACGCCGTGCGTGAGCTCGGCCTCGAGCCTGCCGAAGTGATCATCGCAGGTGAAGTGATCGAGCACGTCGACGACCCGGGCCTCTTCCTCGACGCGATGCAGGCGCTGCTGGCCGACGACGGTGTGCTCGTGCTGACCACGCCCAACGCGAGTGGGCTCCTCAATGTCGCCGCGCTGCTCGCCGGCTACGAGATCAACCACCCCGACCACGTCACGCGCTTCACCTGGCTGACCCTCACGAACCTCCTGAAGCGCCGTGGGTTCGAGCCGATCGAGACGCGCACGTTCGTGCCGAAGGTGAAGAAGATCCCGAGCCGCAAGATCCGGGCTCGCATCCTCGGGTTGGGCGCCGAGCTCGTGCTCTGGATGTCGAGGGTGCTCGGCCGGCTCGGCCGCCCGTTTGCCGCCGACGGCCTCATCGTCACCGCTCGCCGCGCCCCCTGATGTCCCGTTGAGCGAGAAAGAACGCCTTACGTCCGCTGCTGTTGCTGCTCCAGGACCTGCTGCTGCAGGAGCGCGTGCTCCTCGGCCAGCGTGCGGGTCCGGTCCTCGAGGCGTGACAGCTCCCACGAGAAGTGCAGCACGATCAGCAGCAGGAAACCGAGCGCGGCGAGCATGAACGTCGCCGGCGCGTACTCGATCTCGAGCGCGTCCGAGACGTCGACCAGCAGGTCGGGAAACACTGCGAGCACGGCGAGGCCGAGCCCGATCGAGAACCACAGCACCGAGTACTTCGCTCGTAGCTGGCGCGTCCGCACCAGGCGGATGATGAAGAGGATGATCGCCGCCGTGAGCACGATCACCATCACGTGCGCGCGGGTGCTCATGCGTCTTCTCCTTTCGATCCCATCGCAACCTGCTTTCGCGTGCGGCTGCGCTGACGAGTCGCCGAGGTGAGGAGGAAGATCACCAGTCGGAAGTAGTAGTAGACGAGCTTGACGCGCCGGGTCGACGGCGCGCCTCCTGTGCGGCCGCGCATGTTCACGCCCACCTCACCGACGCGGAACCCCGCGTTGCACGCGAGGACCAATGCCTCCACCGAGTCCATGTACTCGACCGGATACGTGGCCGCGAAGAACTCGAGCACCGGGCGGGAGAACGCCCGGAAGCCCGAGCTCGTGTCGGTGAACGGTTGGCGCACGAGGAAGCGGGCGAGCGCCTGGAGGAAGCGCATGGCCATCCGTCGGGTCCGCCCGACGGAGTAGGTGACCGCGCCGCCGGCAGCGAAGCGGCTGCCGATCATCATGTCGTTGCCGGCGTCCAGCCCGTCGAGCAGCGGCTTCACCTGAAGCGGGTCATGCTGCCCGTCGGCGTCGAACTGCACGGCACGGTCGTACCCGTTGCGCACGGCGTACGTGAACCCCGTGCGCAACGCGCCACCGATCCCGAGGTTGTACGGGAGCTCGACCACGATCACGCCCGCCGCCCGCGCGACCTCGGCCGTCCGGTCGGTCGAGCCGTCCGAGACGACGAGCACGTCGAGCTCCGGCGTCTGTTCGTGCAGCTCCTTGAGCACACCGGGCAACGAGTGGTCCTCGTTGTACGCCGGGATGATCACGAGCGTGCGACTCATGATGCCGCCGCATGCGCTTCACGCCGCCACAACGACGACACCGGTCGGTCCTTCAGGCGCAGGAACGGCCGCTCGACCACGAAGTAGCTGATCGTCGCGGCGACGACCCCCAGCGCGAACGTGAGGATGGCGAGCACCACGAAGTCCGACGTCGTGCCCTGGAAGGGCCCGAGGTCCATCCAGTCGCGGAGCTGCTCGAGGATGTGGAGGTGCCACAGGTAGAAGCCGAGCGAGACGGTCCCGAGGTACACCGGTATCGGCCCGGCCAGCAGGTGCCGCAGGCGGCCCCGACGCTGGTCACCGAAGAACGACGGGATCAGCAGCAAGGCCGCGATCACCCCGTACACGAAGAGACGGACCGAGTACTCGGCCCCGAAGTGGAAGAAGGCGTCGGGCGGGCTCGACAGCGTCAGCACGAGGAACAGGATGCCGCCGAGCGCCCACGACAGGTTCGGCCGGTCCGCCAACCCCGTGATCACGCGCGGCATCGCCCCCCCTTGCGCGATGTACGCGCTGATCACCGCACAGGCCATGCCGACCGCGAACAGGTCGAGGTGCCCGGGCATCCACAGCGTCATCCGGTAGGCGAGGCTGGCGACGTCGGGGTGGGCGGGCTCGGATCGGCTGATGAGCACGATCGCGACGCGGAACAGCACGCCGGTCAGGTAGAGCACGCCGACGCCGGCCAGCGCGACGCGCACGCGCCCGCCGACGTCGCGCCCGCGGCTCAGCCGGGCGATGACCGCGGCGAACACCGGCAGCATCACGTAGAACGACAGCTCGGTCATGAGGGTCCACGACTGCTGGATGCCGCCCCGGATCAGGTCGGGGTCGGGCACGAAGCTCTGGAGCAGGCCGAAGAACACGACGGCGCCCTTGAACCCCTGGACCGCCTCGCCGAACAGCAGGAACGCCATGACGAGCGCGAACCAGTAGCCGGGGAAGATCCGCAGCGCCCGGCGCCGTAGGTACTTGCGGGTGGGCACGCCCGGCTTCCCGGCGAGCTGCGCCGCGATGAACGGTCGGAAGATCAGAAAGCCCGAGAGCACGAAGAAGATCGCGAGACCGAGGTCCATCCGGCGGAGCACGTCGCCGACGTAGCCACGCGGCACGTCGTTCGTGGACGCGTGCGCATGGATGAGCATGACCATGGTCATGCCGATCGCCCGGTACGCGTCGAGACCCGGGAACCGTTGGGTCTCCGTGGCGCTCCCGGACTCGAGGCCCCCCGCGCCGGGATCGGCGCGCGATGGCGAGCTCACGCGGCGTCAGCCTCGCGGCTCGGTGCCCTCGGTCTCGGCCTGCTTCTCTTCGTGGTACTCGGCCTCCACGTTCACGCTCCATGTGTCGTGGCTCGCCCCGAAGATGTTCTCGACCGAGAGCATGGCCGTGTACATCGAGTGGTCCTGGTTGTTGTACTTGTGCATGCCGTTGCGACCGACGGGATACACATTCGGCGCGTTCGCGTCGAGCCAACGCCGCAGTGTGTCGACGTTCTCCTTGTAGGTCACGTCGTACATCGGGTACGCCTTCGGCATGCGAACCACGTAGCCGGACTCGACGTCGGACGCCTCGACCAGTCCGATCCGCTCGAGCTCGCGCTTGGCCTGCTCGATCAGATCGGCGTCGGGCTTCGTCCACATCTCGTCGCCTTCGTTCACGAAGAACTCGAGGCCCAGGCACGTCCGACCGTCTTTCACGAGGTACGGCGACCAACGCCCGAAGTTCTGGATGCGGCCGACCTGCACCGTGGGGTCGTTGATGTAGATCCAGTTGTCCGGGAACCCGAGCTCCTCGGGAACGACGAGTGCGACGGTGATGAAGTCGCGATAGCGCAGCCCGTCGGCGGCCGCCTGGACGTCGTGCGGAACCGGTGGGTCCATCGCCCGCAGCAACCCGCTGATCGGCATCGACGAGATCACGTGCGTGCATTCGTACCGCGTCTCGGGACCATCGTGCGCCGCGGTGACCGCGACCGCACGGCCCCCGTGGTGATGCACCTTGGTGACCCGCGAGTCGAACATGACCTTCGTGCCCTTGGCCGTGACGAGCTCGGTGCAGCGCTCCCACATCTGCCCGGGCCCGTACCGCGGGTAGTTGAACTCCTCGATGAGGCTCGTGACCTGCTTCGACTTGTGGCGCCGCATTCGGAGCCTCTTCGGCTTCAACGCCTCCCACACCGCGCGGAACAGCGAGAGGTTCTTGATCCGCTGCGCGCCCCAGTCGGCCTGGATCTCGGTGCACGGCACACCCCAGACCTTCTCGCTCTGCGTCTTGAAGAAGTGCCGGTACAGCCGCCAGCCGAATCGACCGGCGACGAACCCCTCGAGGGTCGACTTGTCCTTCGGCGGGTGGATCCGCACCCAGAGGTACGAGGCCACGCAGCGGACCGCCTCGACCGGGCCGAGGTTCCGCAGCGCGTTCATCGGCGAGATCGGATAGTCGTAGAACTTGCCCCGGTAGTACACCCGGCTGAGCCGGGGCCGCCGGAGGAACTCGTCGGGCCCGAGGATCTCGAACCAGAGCTCTTCGACGGGGCGGACCTTCGTGAAGAAGCGGTGCCCGCCGATGTCGAAGCGCCAGCCGTCGCGGACCGCGGTACGGCTGATGCCTCCGACGACGCTGTCGGCCTCGAGCACGGTCGCCGCCACGCCCCGCTTGCTCAGCATGTAGGCGGCGGTGAGACCGGCAGGGCCCGCGCCGATGATGACGACGTTCGGCTGGGCAGCCGTTGGGGTGTCGGTCACGCGGTCGGCTCCGGGCACGAGGATTCGACGGGGTCTCCGGACGGCCGGCGGACCCGCACGGCCGAGCCCAGTCTACGAGGCGTCCCGCCCGCAGCCTGACCCGTCAGGGGACCGCGAGGCCGAGAAACGCCGCGAGGCTGTAGCCGACGAGCCCACCGGCGGCGATCCCGAGGGCCCCGCGTTCGGCGTCGTGAGGTGACGTGACGATGCCGAGCCCGATGATCAGTGGGAACGCGCTCATCGCGTACCGCTCGAGCGAGTCGAGGTTGTGCGCCGACAGCGCCACGACCACGGTGACCGCGCCGTAGGCCACGTACGAGGACGGGAGCCGGCGCGCAACGACCAGGGCGAGCAGCAGGAAGCCGGCGGCCCAGGCGACGTGGACGATCGGCCCGGCGCGACCGTCGAACAGCTCGCCCACCGCGTCGACGACACGGGTGAACGGGTCGACGAAGCCGCCGCGCAACGTCGCCCGGTTCTGGTAGGTGATCGGCTCGAACGCGTCGCCGAAGCGCGCGCCTGCCCACACGAGATACGCGGCCACGCCACCGACCGGCGCGAGGACGGCGACGATGCGCTGTATCCGCTCGGACGACGAGGTGGTGCGCCAGTCGCGGGTCGCCTCGATCGCGAGTGGCAGCGCGAGGAGCACGCCGACGGGGCGGGCCAAGCCGACGAGGAACGCCGTCACCGCCGCGAGCCACCATCGCCGCGTGCGCATGGCGAGGAAGGTGCCGACCGCGAGCGCCATCGCGGTGGCCTCCGCGTAGCCCATCACCAGCACCGCGGCCGGCGGGAACACGGCGATGAACCAGGTGGCCCGCGCGGCGAGCCCGTCGTCGCCGGTCTCCCGCACGACGAGGCGGTGGAGCAGCGCGCCCAGCACCAGTGCAGACCCGTTGACGAGCACGATCAGCGCGACGGCCGTGTGGTCGAGCAGCACGGTACCGAGGCCGCGGGCGAGGAGCGGCACGAGCGGGAAGAACCGGAGCGCCGGCCGTCCGAGCGCGCTGTACCCGTGCTCGGCGAGGTCGCGGTAGAACGCGGCGTCCCACGCGAAGAGTCCCTGCCGGAGCTGTACGGGACGAGGCCCGGACCCGATGTCGTCGAAGACGACGCGGGCCAAGGCGAGCGCGCCGACCACGAGCACCCGAGCGACGATCCACGGCACGATTGCGGCGCGCAGGTCACGGTGAACGAACGCGCTCCCCCATGCCCGCCGCAACACGTTCACGCCGCTCGCAGCCCGTTTACACCCGCGCGGGGTACTGAATGATGCCCAGGAACTCGAAGTACTTGTCGTTGGGGCTCACACGTCCCCGCGACCTTCCGCGGATCGCGTCGAGCGTGGCCCCGATCTGCTCGCACTTGCCTTCGACGTTGTGATAGCCGGGCGAGTCGACGTACCAGATCGTGTGGTTCGGCCCCGCACGTTGGGCGACGCGCTGCGCGAACGCCCGCCCGTCGGTTGCGTTCACCCGGTCGATGTAGTCGACCCAGTCGACGCGCTGCGGAGGGGCGCCGTCGGGGAACGTCAGCTGGACCAGCCCGCGCGGCCCGTCCTCGAGCAGGCGGCTCGTGTCCGGGCCCACCTGGTCCGGGCAGTAGACCACGAAGTCCCCGGGCTTCGCCTCGGCGCGGATCACGTCGGCGACCTGGAACGCCTGGGTGCGGTGGTCGACGGCGTTGCGGATGCCACCGAGCAGCCCGAACGCGACGACGAAGGCGACGACGCCGGCACGCACACGAGTGTCGACGAAGGGCGTGAAGCCGAACGCGATCACGAGCACCAGCACCGGGAACACGATCGACGCATAGCGACCTTCGAACGCGGTGCTGCCGATCCAGGACGCGGTCAAGCCCAGGACCAGCGCGCCGAACGCGATGACGATCTCGGGCCGGATGCCGGGCCGGGTGCGCAGGTCGAGCTCGATCCGCCCGCCGTCGAGTCCGCGCCCCAACAGCGCGAGCAGCGGCAGGATCAGCAGCGGCGGGAGCAGGAGGAACGCCTCGCCGTGGTCGGACCCGCCGATGAACGAGACGAACGCCTCCGCCAGACCGGCCCATGGCACGCGCGGGTCGCCCCACGGGGTGCCCGTGTGCGCGAGCTGGTAGCGGAACGTCGAGACCCACGGGAGGAACACGATGACCGCGGCGACGAACGCCACGATCACCCCGAGCGCGGCGCGCCGGTCGTCGGGCCCGGACGGGCGCCACGCGCGGACGAGGAGCCACGCTCCCGCGACGGCGAGCAGGTAGAACGACCAGTACTGCGTGTAGAGCAGCAGCGCCGCGATCGCCGCGACGACAGCCAGGCGTCCCAACGACGGCCGGTCGAGCGCTCGGCGCAGCGCGACATATCCCCACGCCACCAGGAACATCACCAGCGCGTACATGCGCGACTCGGTGGCGTAGCGGATCGCGTACGGCGAGGTGGCCATCACGACCACCGCGAGCCACGCGACGGTCCGTCCCCCGATCCGCCTGCCCGCGAACCACATGGCCGGGAGCGTCGCCAGCGAGACGATGCCCGAGAACGCCCGGACGGCCGCGTCACCCGAGCCGAACGCGTCGATCCAGACGTGCAGGAGCACGTAGTACAGGGGTGGCGCGCCGTCGTGACGGAGCGCCTCCCGCAGGTCGCTCAACGGAAGGCGGGCGATGTTCACCGACAGCGCCTCGTCGAACCACAGCTCGGACCGGGTGACGAACCGCAGCACGACCGACATGAGCAGCACCGCCGCTGCCGAGGCGACGAGGAGCACCCGCGCGCGTGGCCACGCCCGGGCAGGCGCCGCCGGTGCCGGGGCGCGCGCGGGCGACTCGGCCACCGTGCTCACGGGCGCACGGTAACAGTCAGCCCGTCACCTTCGGGATCACATCGCGTGCGAACGCTTCGAGACTCTCGCTCGACGGGTAGTCACGGAACCAGAGGACGAACTCGCGACAACCGGCATCGACGAATGCCTGCGTCTTCTCCACGATCTGCTCGGCGGTTCCGACGAGGTTGTCGCGGACGTACGCGTCGTGATCGCCCCGACCCCAGAGCTGGCCGCCCCCGGGCGATTCGAGCCACGTGTGCAGCGCGCGCTCGGAGTCGAACACCCGGCAGTCGGGGCCGTGGGTGCGCACGATCGTGCCGAAGTCCCGTCCGATGCGCTCGCAGTGCTCGCGCAGCACGTTCGACTTGTGCACGAACTGATCGAGTCCGACCTGCCAGTTGGTCTTGTCGGCGTGCTCGGCCGCGATGCGCAGTGTCACGCGCTCACCGCCGCCGCCGATCCAGATCTCGGGGAGGCGTTGCACCGGCTTCGGGTCGCAGTACGCATCAGGCGCCCGCCCGAGGCCACGTCGACACCCGCGGCTTCCTTGGCGAGCAGGCCGACGTTCCGGTACGACGAGCACGTCACCAGCTGGCCGAGACGGATCCGATCGGTCCGTTGCGAGAGCGCGGCAAGCGTGGTGAACGCTTCGAACACGTGTGTCGGCTCGCGACGTGGCACGGTCTCCAAGTGGTCGTAGACCCAGAGATGGTCGTAGCCGAGCCGTTCGGCGACCTGGGACAGCTCGACGGTCCGGGCCCATGCAGTCGCGGCGTCCCATCCCGAGTACTCGAGCTTCCAGCCTTGCGGCGCGAACGCGCCCCAGCGGAGTGGCGCGCTCAGGCCGACTCCTTGAAGTCCCACCACTGGATCTCGACCATCATCGGGAGCAAGTAACCCACATAGATGCTCGTGATCGCGAGCATGTCGTAGTCGTCGGTCTGCTTGTCGACGATGTCGACGCGGTCGTCCTTCTCGCGGTACGCCTTGGCCTTGGCGAGGATCTCGTCGAGCTCCGCCTCCGTGCCGACCGACAAGCCGAAGTGGTCGAGTCGTGGTGCGCTCATCGGCGAATCGTTCGCGATCAGGAACACGAATTGCTCGATCGTGTGCGCGCCGAGCACGAGACGGCGGCGGTCCTCGGTCATCTGCGGGATCTCGTGCCACCCGAGCACTTCCTCGTAGAAGCGCGCGATGTCGCGCCGCCCCTCCTCGGCAAGCAGGTCCGCCGGGAGGCTCATCGCCACGTGATTGAAACGCGGCTTGCGGGTCTTCGTGTCGCTCATAATCCGCCACCTCCCGGCGCGATCATCACCTTGGCCGCGAGCTCGCCGTCGTGCAGGCCCAGGATGGCATCGACCAGCCCGTCGAGCGGCACGTCTTCCGCTTCGATGAGCACGTCGGTCGGGAACCCGGGCGACGCGAGCAACGCGAGCGCGCGGTCGAAGCCGTCCTCGTCGTACACGAAGGCGCCCGTGATGACGATCTCGTTCATGAGGATCCGATTGTTGTCGAAGCGCGGGCGTCGCATCCCCGCGCCCACCAGCACCAGCGTGCCCGCCCGCTTGAGCTGCCCGAGCCCCGTCTCCATCGCAGCCGGATGACCGCTGCACTCGAGCGCGACGTCGAACGCCTCGTCGACGACGCGCGAGGGGAAGTCGGGTGTCTCGAGCTCGTCGGGGGTGATCGCGGTCGCGCCGAGACGCTCGGCGAGCCAGCGACGCTTCGGGTGGGGCTCGCTCACCACGACTTCACGGACGCCCAGCGTCAGCGCGGCGGCCGTCGAGAGCGCGCCGATCGGGCCGCACCCGGTGACCAGCACGCGGTGCCCGGCCTCGACGCGCCCTTGCGTCAGCCCGTGGAGCGCGACCGCGAGCGGCTCGGCCAGCGCGGCCTCGCGGAGCGTGAGGCCCGGCGGGATGCGGACGAGGCGGTCCTCGTGCAGGAGCGTGTACTCGGCGAACGCGCCGTCGTCGTGCGCGTCCCGACCCGGCGCGTCGCGGCCCGTGCACAGCGACGGCCGCCCGGCCCGGCAGTACTCGCATTGACCACAACGAAGGCCCGGGCCTCCGACCACCTCGTCGCCGACGCGCCACTTCGTCACCGCGTCACCGACGGCTGCCACACGACCCGAGTACTCGTGACCCTCGACCGAGCCCGGCTGGCCCCAGCCCTCGATGACGAAGTGCAGGTCGCTGCCGCAGATCCCGCAGTGACTCACCTCGAGGAGCACGTCGTGCGGGCCGAGCTGCGGAACCGGACGGTCCTCGATGGTCACGTCGAGCTTCCCGTGGTACACCGCGGCGCGCATCGTCGACGGGACGGCGGTCATGCAGCCGCGAAGCCTACCCTCCGCCCTTTTCGGCACGTTCGTTGTTCCATGGGAACGACCAGCGTGCCGAGAAGCGTGGAGGAGTCACGCGCACCAGACGACCATCGCTGCGATCCAGCTCGATGAGCGGCGACACGCGAGTGAGCGTAATAGGGTCGCGAGCGCCGACATCAGGGGGAAGAGCATGCGTCAGCACGCGTTGCGCCCGTCTTGCGCCGGCGCGATCGCGCTCGGAGTCGCGTTGATGGGCGTACCCGCCACGGCCGCCGCGGCTCCTTCCGGTGACGTGCGAATCGTCACGCTCAACCTGTTGCACGGCGTCTTCTGCCCCGCCGCGACCGGCGGGTGCCAGGCACCCGACCGCGTCGCGCTGCTGGAGCAGCAGCTGACCGACGTCAAGTGCCCCGACGTCGTCGGCCTCCAGGAGATCAACGAGAATCTCTACAAGCTGATCAAGAAGTCGCGGGCGGGCTTCTGCGACGGTCGGTACAAGATCGTGTTCGGTCCCCCGAAGGGCATCGACACCGAGCTCGTGCTCACGACGCTGAAGGTCCGCAACAAGAAGGTGCAGAAGCTCGTCGGCGGCTTCCGGACCGCGTCCCGGGTGGTGCTCGACTCGCCCGTCGGACCGCTGGTCGTGGTCGTCACGCACCAGGACGGCGACCCCGACCCCAGCCAGCCGGTCGTGGGCTGCGGCAAGACCTGCCCGCCGCCGTGCAAGAAGGGCTCACCGGTGCTGGCGTGCCAGACGACCATCGCCGCCACGCTCGCCGCCAAGGCTGGCGGCGCGAGGGCGGTGCGGGTGTTGATGGGCGACTTCAACGTGACGCCCGCCTCCGACCGCTACAAGTCGTTGATCGCCGCCGGTTGGCTCGACGCGTACGCCGGCGCCGGCGATCCCGAGTGTGACCCCGCGACGGCAACGGGCTGCACCAGCGGGCGCGACGACAAGAGCGTCGAGGCACTGAAGGACCCTACGAAGGCGGAGGTCGAGCGCATCGACTTCCTCTTTGTCAAGCCGTCGAAGAGCTGCGAGCCGAGCTTCGACACGGCCGATGATGCAGACGGCGACGGGACCGGCACTCGGCTCTTCGCCGACGAGCCGACGACGAACGGCCCGGGCGGGCTCGCGTGGCCGTCCGACCACATGGGAGTGAGCGCGGACTTCTCGTGCAAGTAGGGAGCTTTCGATGAACGATCTCGTCATCCGTGGTGGCACAGTCATCGACGGCACCGGTGCGCCCCGACGCCGTGCCGACGTCGCGATCAACGACGGCGTCGTCGTCGAGATCGGCGAGTCGCTCGACGGCAAGCAGACGCTCGACGCATCGGGCCATGTCGTCACGCCCGGCTTCGTCGACGTGCACACGCACTACGACGCGCAGGTCTTCTGGGACCCCGCGCTCACGCCGTCGTCGTGGCACGGTGTGACGAGCGTCGTCGCGGGCAACTGTGGCTTCTCGATCGCGCCGTGCCGCCCACAGCATCACGGCCTGATCGGCCGCACGCTCCAGCACGTCGAAGACATGAGCCTGCCGACGCTCGAAGCCGGCATCCCGTGGGACTTCGAGACCTTCCCCGAGTATCTCGACTCGGTGGAGCGACGCGGCACGGTCCTGAACTTCACCGCCTACGTCGGCCACACTGCGGTGCGCCTCTTCGTCATGGGCGACGAGGGATACGAGCGCGACGCAACCGACGACGAGCTCGCCCGTATGGCCGACGTCGTCCGCGAATCCCTCGCGGCCGGCGCGGCGGGCTTTGCGACGAGCTCGGCGCCGACGCACTCGGGCGACGGCGGCAGGCCCGTCCCGTCGCGGCTCGCCGACATGCACGAGCTCGAGCTGCTCACGACGCCGATGCGGGAGCTCGGCCGCGGCGTCGGCGCGTTCACGCTCGGCGGTGGCGAGCCGAAACGCGTGTACGACCTCCAGCGACGGATCGGTCGCCCGTTCACGTGGACCGCGCTCCTGACGATCCGGGGTTCGTCGTTCGCGGCAGACATGCGAGAGCTCACGCTCGAGCAACGCGCACAGGGCGTCGACGTGTGGCCGCAGGTGACGTGTCGTCCGCTGACATTCCAGATGACGCTGGAAGACCCGTTCACGTTCAACACCGTGCCGTCGTTCGGCGCGCTCATGAGCGGCTCGCGTACGGACCGGATCGCCGCGTACGGCGATCCGGAGTGGCGGCGGAAGGCACAGGACGAGCTCGAGACCGGCGCGGTGTTCCGTGCGAAGTGGGACACGGTCTGGGTCGCGCAGAGCCGAAAGTTCGAAGACCTCGAGGGTCGGACCATGGCCGATCTCGCGGCCGACCGCGGCGTCGGGCCGCTCGACGTGATGCTCGCGATCGCGTGCGAGGAGAACCTCGAGACACGCTTCGGCACCGTGCTCGCGAACAACGACCCCGAGATGATCGCGGTCCTGCTCCAGACGGACGGGATGCTGCTCGGCCTCTCCGACGCGGGGGCGCACGTCAGCCAGCTGTGCGACGCCTGCATGCCGACCGACCTGCTCGGCAACTGGGTGCGCGAGAAGGAGGTGCTCGGGCTCGAGGAAGCAGTGCGAAAGCTCACGTCGGAGCCGGCGCGCATCTACGGGTTCGACGACCGGGGCGTGCTCGCGCCGGGCAAGGCCGGCGACGTCACGGTGTTCGATCCCGACACGGTCGCGCCGGGCCCGCTGCGCCGGATCCGCGACTTCCCCGCGGACGGCGAGCGGCTCGTCGCCGACCGGCCGGGCGGCATCCGCCACATGATCGTGAACGGCACGCCGATCCGAGTCGACGGCGAGGTCGCCGTCGAGGGGGTCGGGGCCCGACCGGGCCGGATTCTGCGTGGTTGAGCTCCGTTCCGGCCGGCGAGTGAGCCCCCGCGAGCCGGGCATCCCGGCTCGCAGCGAGCGAGCGAGACATACGGATGCAGTCACCGCCGAGGTGCTGCGCTCGGCGATGGAGACCATCTGCTTCGAGATGGCCACCTACGTGTCGCGCACGGCGACGACGCCGATCCTGAACCAGAGCAACGAGCGCAACGCCACGATTCTCGACTCGCGCGGGCGTCTGGCCGCGTTGTCCGTCGGCATCCCGCAGTTCATGTTGTCGTCGACACTGCCCGTGCGGTTCGCGCTCGAGTTCCTGGAAGGCGAGCTGTATCCCGGTGACGTGCTCGTCGCCAACGACCCGTATCACGGCGGAGGGCACCTCCCCGACTTCAACGTGTTCTCACCGGTCTTCGACCCCACCAGTGGAGACGACGGCGAGCCGCTGCTCATCGCGTCGATCCAGTGCCATCACGGTGACACCGGCGGCGCGCTCGCCGGTGGTTACAACGTGTTCGCCAAGGACATCTGGTCCGAGGGGACGCGATACCCGCTGCTGAAGATCGTCGAAGCGCTGGCCCGACGGTACGTATGAATCCGACGTGTACGTGGACGCCGACCCGGCCGGCAACGAGGACATCCACGTGCATGTCGCGATCACGGTCGACGGTGACCGGCTCGTCGTCGACTTCGCCGGGTCGGACGAGCGGCCGGAGATCCAGGCGTGGTCGACGTTCGGGAACACTCGCGGCTACACGATCGCCCAGCTCGCGAGTCTCGTCGACCCGTCGATCCCGAAGAACGAGGGGTTCTTCGAGTGCGTCGACCTGCGCGTGCCCGAGGGCACGTGCGTGAACCCGACCGAGGGCAAGCCGGTCAGCAGTGGCACGCACCATCCCGGCGTCGAGGTCGGCGATGCGATCGCGCTCGCGATGGCGCAGATCCTCCCCGACCGTTGTGCGCCGCAGACCTACAAGTACGGCAGCCCGCGCCAGATGTGGGGCGACTGCGACCCGCGCAGCGGCAAGCCGTTCTTCGACCACGGCGGAGAGGTGAACGCCGGCTGGGTCAACGCAGTCCGGGACGTGGACGGCTGGGGCGCGCTCGTCGCGTCGAACGGCAACCTCATCAAGGCATCGGCGGAGATCAACGAGGCGCTGTTCCCGCACATCCTGCGCGGCCGCGACTACCTCACGGACTCCGGCGGCGCGGGCCAGTGGCGCGGCGGATGCGGCAGCCTGTTCGTGAAGGAAGTGCGCACGCCCACGTATGTCAACCAGTACGTGGTCAACCGCCGCCACACCCACCCGGGGATCGCGGGCGGCCGCAACGGCTCACCCGACACGTGCCTGCTGCGAGCCGGCACCGAGCACGAGATCGACGTCGCCCCGTCAGTCGCCGGCGTGCTGATGGAGACGGGTGAGCGCCTCGTCTACCGGTTCGGCGGTGGCGGCGGCTGGGGCGATCCGCTGGATCGGGATCCGGACGCGGTGCTGGAAGACGTGTGGGACGAGTACGTGTCGATCGAGGCGGCACGCGACGAGTACGGCGTCGTGATCACCGGCTCCCTCGACGACATGACCCTCGCGCTGGACCGTGCCGCCACGGACGCGCTTCGTGCTCGCATGAGAGCCGGCGAGTGATCCCGCGCTCGACCTGCTCCAGCATGCTGAGAAACGCAACAAGGTTCTTGTTGCGTTTCTCAGCATGCCCGGGCAGGTTCACGGCGGACAGATGAGCCATCGAGTGGGGGTCGATGTCGGGGGGACGTTCACCGACGTCGTGTCACCGACGTCGTGCTGCTGCGCGACGACGGGTCGGTGGCGCTCGAGAAGGTGCCGACGACGCCGGCAGACCAGAGCGAGGGCGTGCTCGCGGCGCTCGAGCGGCTCGCCGCGATCGAGGCCGTCCCGCTCGCGGAGCTGCTCGCGCGGACGCGCACGATCGTCCATGGGACGACCACCGGCGACAACACGATGATCCAGATGACGGGCGCGCCGACCGGCCTGCTCGTCACCGAGGGGTTCCGCGACGAGATCGAGCTCCGTCGTTGCTACAAGGAGGACATCTGGGACCCGGCGTACCCACCGCCGAACCCGATCGCCAAGCGGCGGGTCCGTCTCGAGATCCCCGAGCGACTCACCGCTGAGGGAGACGTCGATCGCCCTCTCGACGAGGACGCGGTGCGGCGCGCGACGCAGCGCCTGCGCGCGTTCGGCGTGACCTCGATCGCGATCGTCTTCCTGCACTCGTACGTCAATCCCGTGCACGAGCTGCGGGCCCGCGAGCTGGTGCTCGAGGAGTACCCCGACGTCGAGCTGGTCTCACTGTCGCACGAGGTGTACCCGAAGCCCCCCGAGTTCGAGCGCACGTCAACCACGCTCGTGAACGCGTACGTGGGGCCGCCGATCGTGCGCTACGTCGGGCGCCTCGAGGAGCGGTTGCACGACGCCGGCTTCACCGGTGAGCTGCTCCTTGCCACCTCCGCCGGCGGTGTCGCGACGCCAGAGGCGACGGTGTCGCGACGCCAGAGGCGATCGCGCGTCGGGCCGTCGCGACGATCGGCTCCGGCCCGACCGGCGGTGTCGTCGCCGCGGCCCGGGCAGCGAGGGACGCCGCGCTCGGTGACGTCGTCAGCGTCGACATGGGCGGAACGAGCTACGACGTCTGTCTCATCCGTGATGGTCGACCGGAGCTCACGACCGACTGGAACTGGCGGCACCGGTACTGCATCGCGCTGCCAATGGTCGACATCCACGCGGTCGGCGCGGGTGGCGGCTCGATTGCGCACGTCGACGCGGGCGGACTGCACGTCGGCCCGGCGTCGGCCGGCAGCGAGCCGGGCCCCGTCTGCTACGGGCGCGGCGGCCGCCTCCCGACGGTCACCGACGCCGACCTCGTGCTCGGTCGTCTCGATCCGGAGGGCTTCTGGGGCGGACGCGCCACGCTCGACATCGACGCCGCGCACGAGGCGCTCGCGCGGCTGGGGAAGGACCTCGACCTGACTGCGGAAGAGACTGCGGTCGCGGTGGTCCGGCTCGTCGACGCGCACATGACCGACGCGGTACGGCGCGTCCTCTCCCTGGCGGGTGCCGACCCGCGCCGGCTCACGCTGTGCGCGTTCGGTGGCATGGGCGCGGTGCACGCGTCGACTCAGGCTGCCGCGCTCGGCATGCGCCAGCTGCTGGTGCCGAGAGCCGCGCCCGGCTTCTCCGCACTGGGGCTCGTGAGTGCCGACCACATCGTCGACAACGCGCGCACGTTGCTGTCCGACTGGCGCGCGGTCGACCTGGCTCGATTGACCGAGCTCGCCGACGACCTCGAGCACGTGGCCCACAACGAGCTCAGCAGCGCCGGCGTGCCCGCCGAGCGCATCCGTCTCGAGTGGATGCTCAACCTCGTCTACCCGGGTCAGACGTTCGACAACGCGATCCCGCTGTCCCACGGCCCTGGCTCTGCCATCCGCGCCGACGACGTGGCCGCGTGCGTCGAGGAGTTCCACCGCCGCAACGAGGAGGCTCGCCTCATCGAGGCGCGGTCACAGGAGCCGATGGTCCGCGGCGTCCGCTTGGCCGCGACCGGCGTCGTCGACCGACCGGCACCGATCCAGCTGGCCCCGATGGAGGGACCGGCGACGCCCCACGCGCACCGGCGCGCCTACGTGGGCGCGGGCTGGCACGAGCTCCCGGTGTTCGCGGGCGACGCGCTGGGCCCCGGCTACCCCGTGGAAGGACCCGCGCTCGCCGAGTACCCCTTCACGACGCTCGTGTTGCGGCCCGGCGACATCGCGTCGGTGCTCGCGAGCGGCGACGTGCTGGTCGACGTCGCGGCGTCGGCCTGACCGCGCCCGGCTACCCGTCGACGTCGTTCACGCCGCGACCGGATCGCGGCCGGCGTTCGGTCACCGGTCCCTCTCCGTCGTGCCCGGCTTCGACTTGCCGATGCGCTCGTACGCATCGGGAGGGATGTCGGCCACGTCCTTGTAGATGTGGTGAACGCACCGCTCGCCGGGGCGCTCGGGCGGGTGCTCGATGCTCGTCGGCGCCTCACCCCGCTCGACGGTCTGGATCTCGTTGTTGATCGAGCAGTGCGCGCAGTAGACCCACAGCTCGTCGCGCATGAAGGTGCGTCCGCCGCGCTCACGCAGCTTCAGGTAGGGGTGGTCGCCCTCGTACATGCCCGCGTCGATCAGCATGCCGCCGCTGCCGCAGCGGAACGAGAGGATGATCTTCTCGTCGTCCTCGTCGACCTCGACCTCACCCATGTTGGCAAGCATGGCCCGAGCGATCACCTTCGCCCGGGCCGACGCGGGCAACGAGCTCCAGTCGGTCCCGGTGTCGCGCCGCGGTGCCACGAACTCGTCGCCGGTCTTGCGCAAGGCTCGCTCGACCGCGTCCTCTCCCATTTCCTCGCCGATGAACGTGAGCAGCGACGTGATCCAATTGATCGAGTAGTCCTTGAGAGCGGCCCACTGCTCCACCGCGCGGTCGATCAGCACCGCAGCGTCCTCGGCACGGCCCTGCGCGAGCGCGGTCTTGGCCTGTTCCCACAACGGAGTGCGCATGCGCGCGACGTCGGCGGCAGACAGCTGGCGTTCGGGCTCGGGCGCGTCGCTCATGCGCGCGGGAGGCCGAGTACGCGCTCGGCGATGATGTTGCGCTGGATCTCGCTCGTCCCGCCGGGGATCGTTCCCGAGAAGGAGCGCAGGTACTGGATGACCCACGAGCCCTGCCGCCACATCGCGGGACCGAAGATGCCGGTGTCGACCCCTCGCGGTCCCTGCACCTCCACGCCGGTGAGGAGCAGCCGCTGCAGCGTCTCGGAGCCGTAGAGCTTGAGCAGCGAGTGCTCGGGCGCGCTCTTGCCCGCCATGTGCTTCGAGAACCCGCGGTACCCCATGAGCATCAGCGCCTGCGTGTCGACGTAGAACGCGCCGACCTGCTCGCGATAGAGCGGATCGGTGCGCAACGGGCGCCCGTTGCTGCCCGGCTGATCGGCGAGCCCGACGAACGCGCGGAAGGCCCGCTCGACGTCGTACGCATAGTCGACCCACAGCATGGCGCGCTCGTGGGCGAGCGACCCCTGCGTGAGCGCCCAGCCTTCGTTGAGCTCGCCGAGCAAGTGCTCGCGCGGGACCACGACGTCGGTGAAGAAGACCTCGTTGAAGTCGTAGTAGTCGGGTTCCGACAGCTCGGGGAACGGGCGCGCCTCGACGCCCGGTGTGCGCATGTCGATGATCAGCACGCTGATGCCCTTGTGTTTGGGCACCTCGGTGTCGGTGCGCACGAAGCACATGCACCAGTCGGCGTGGTGCGCGCCCGATGTCCACACCTTCTGGCCGTTGACCACGAAGTGGTCGCCGTCGAGCACGGCTCGCGTACTGAGCGACGCAAGGTCGCTGCCCGCGCCCGGCTCACTCATGCCGAGGCACCACGCGATCTCGGCGCGCAGCGTCGGGAGCAGCCAGCGGTCCTGCTGCTCCGGCGTCCCGTAGTCGCGCAGCGACGGGGCGATGATGCCGAGGCCCTGCGGGTTGAGGCTGCGTGGGATCTCACGCCGCTTCAGCTCCTCGAAGTAGATCATCTGCTGGGCGGGGGTCGCGTTGCGCCCGCCGAGCTCGGGCGGCCAGCCCGGCACGAGCCAGCCGGCGTCGAACAGGCGCCGCTGCCAGTCGCGAGCCCAGTCGGGCAGCTTCGCGCTCGACAGCTTGGGCTCCGAGAGAACGGAGCGTGGAGGTGCGTTCACCTCCAGCCAGGCGACGAAGTCGGCTCTGAAGGCCTCCTCGGCATCGCCGTACCGCAGTCGCACGCTGCGAACGGTACTAGCGTCCCCAAGCCCGCCGGACGTGCCGCAGCGAGCGAGCGGAGGCACAGTCGAGCGAGCGGTCCTTTCAGGTCGACGAAGAGGAGCCCGGTGCAATTCGCCGAGCGAGCGAGGCCATAGAGATGGACCTGGAGTTCACACCCGAACAGGCGGAGCTGCGGCACAGCGTGAGGCGACTCCTCTCGGAGCGCGCGCCGATCAGCTACGTGCGCGAGATGTACGACGACGCGCGCGGTACGACCAAGGACGTGTGGGGCCGCCTCTGCGACCTCGGCGTGACGGGTCTGCTCGTACCGGAACAGCACGGCGGCGCGGGCATGGGGATGGTCGACATGGCCGTCGCGCTCGAAGAGCTCGGCCGCGCGGTGCACCCGGGCCCGTTCGCCGCATCGGCAGTCGGCGCCGCGAGCCTCGTCACGATCGCGGGCACACCCCAGGACCGGGCGCGGTTGCTTCCGGGCCTCGCGAGCGGGGAGCGTATCGGCACGGTCGCGCTCTTCGAGCCGGCTCGGCGCGCGAACTGGATGTCACCCGCCACGACTGCCGAGCCCGAGGCCGCGGGGTGGCGGCTCGGGGGCACCAAGGTGCACGTCCCCGACGTCGTCGCCGCCGACTTGCTCGCGGTGACCGCGACGGATCCCGACGGGCGGCTCGGGGCGTTCGTGCTGGATCTGCCGTCCGGCGGCGTCGACGTCACCGGCACGCAGACGGTGGACGGCTCACGCAAGCGTGGGACGGTCGTGCTGCGGGGCGCGACCGCGCGCCGCCTCGGTGACGGTGACGCCACCGAGGCGGTCGCCGAGGTCGTCGACCGGCTCAACACGGCGGCTGCCGTCGACGGCGTCGGCGCGGCAGCACGTGCTCTCGAGCTCGCTCTCGACTACGCGAAGACGCGACGCCAGTTCGACGTGCCGATCGGCTCGTTCCAGGCGATCCAGCATCTGTGCGCCGACATGCTGCGCGCGGTCGAGCTCGCCCGCGCCGCGGCGTACTACGCGTGCTGGGCGGCCGACGCAGCTGACGCCGCAGAGCGCCACCGCGCCGCGACGATGGCGCTCGCGTTCGCGGCCGACGAGCTGTACGCCGTCGGTGCGTCGGCGGTCCAGGTGCACGGTGGCATCGGCTACACGTGGGAGCACGACGTGCACCTCTTCTACAAGCGCCTGCTCACGCTCCAGCAGACCGGCGGTGGGGCCGTCGATCAGCTCGAGGAGCTCGCCACCATCGTGCTCACGTGATCGGTGGCATCGCCGGTCCGGCGCGCGAGCAGCGCGTCGAACGCAACCGCAGCGAGCACCACGAGCGGGATCTCGGCCGGCACGCGGAAGCGCACGAGGCCGTAGACGAGCGCAGCGGTGATCGTCACGACCACGACCTGTGAGAGCAGCGGCCACAGCTCCACGGGGCGGCGCCGGAGCACGATCGCACCGCCTACCGCGAACGGCACGAGCACCCAGAACGCAGCGAACCCGAGCCACGACACGAGCCCCTCGCGTCCTTCGTCTTCGCTGTAGTCGGCCATCTGACCCGGCGCGTACAGGCTCCACACACGCCCCACCCGCGCGAGCACGACGACCGGCACCCGCCCGAGGTGGTCGCCGACGTACTCCACGGCGACGTGACGCAGGTGGTTCGACACGACTGACCGGTCGCCCTTCGGGACCTTCAGGAACGCGCAGTCGAGCGCCCACAGCCCCGTGCCGTCGCCGTAGTACACGTGATCGGTGTTGGCACCGCACAGCGTGAGCCCGTCGTTCGTCGAGAACAGCACCGGCTCCTCGAAGCGCACGAGGTTCGCGACGACCCACGGCGACACCACGACCGCCGCGGCCACGAACGATACCGCCACGAGCCCGATCCGCTCCCGGAGCGCGCCCGCCGCGGCGCGCAGCCCGAGCGGCACGACCATCACCGGCAGCAGCAGGCCAAGCTCGGCCCGCACGAGCATCGCCAGCCCGCACACGCCACCCAGCCAGAGCGCGTTGCGCCATGTGGGCGCGCGCCAGAACCGGTACCCGAGCAGGATCGCGAGCGCGACCGAGAGCGCAGCGAGCGTCTCCGACATGATCGCCCCGTCGTTCGCCCACAGATTCGGGTACAGCGCCGCGATCGCCCCCGCGATCAGCCCGGTGCGGTCACCGGCGACCGTCCGGCCGACGAGCGCGATGACGACGACGACGGCAACCCCGAGCACCGCCATCGTCAGCCGGTGCGCCAGCTGGTTGGTGCCCCGGTCGTCGATGCGGTAGCCGATCCACGATGCCGGTGCGAGCACGAGCGCGGTGAGCGGCGGGTGCTCGGCGGTCTCGGAGCCGTCGCGGAAGTCGGTGAAGCCGTCGCCGCGAGCGAGCGTGTTCGCCTGCGCGTTGTAGTAGATCTGGTCGCCGAGGATCTGCTGGTCGCGCTTGTCGAGCAGCACGTAGCCGACGCGCACGCCGAGGGCGACGATGGCGATCGCGAGCAGCGCTCGTGCGAAGCGCCGTGTGCCGGTTGGTGCCTTCGCCTCGGTCACCGACGCCGAGTCAGCAGCAGCGCGCCCGCGAGCGGCCCGCCGCCGGCGCACGCGACGCCGACCTCGGGATCGCCGGGGACCTGGCGCTCCCCCGCCTCCCCCCACAGCTGCACGCACGCCTCGTGGATGAACCCGAACCCGTGCAGGCGGCCCGACGAGAGCTGGCCACCGTTGGTGTTGAGCGGCAGGATCCCGTCTCGGGCGATGCGCTGCCCGCCTTCGACGAACGGGCCCGACTCGCCCTTCCCGCAGAACTTCAAGGCCTCGAGCCAGCACATCGTGATGAACGAGAACCCGTCGTACATCTCGGCGAGCTGCACGTCGGTCGGCACGAGGTCGGTGCGGGTCCACAGCTGCGCGCCCGCGTCGCGGGCCGCCATCGTCGTCAGGTCGTCGAACTGGTCCCACGACGGGCGGCCGTGCAGCGCGGTGCCGACCGCCTCCACCTGGATCGGCGGCTTGCGCAGGTCGGGCGCGGTGTCGACGTGCGACACGATGACCGCGGTGCCGCCGTCGCACGGCACGTCGCAGTCGTAGAGGCACAACGGCGACGAGATCATGCGTGCGTTCAGGTAGTCGTCCATCGTCATCGGATCGCGGTAGATGCCCTTGGGGTTCACCGCCGCGTTCTTGCGGGCGTTGAGCGCGATCTGGGCGAGCTGCTCACGCGTCGTCCCGAACTCGTAGAAGTGGCGCTGGGCGAACATCGCGATCCACACGGCGGCCGACGGGGCGGCGAACGGCAGCGTCCACTCCATGAACCCCGACGCCCGGAAGCTGCTGCTCCGGTTGCTGCCGCCCGGCATGACCGCAGCGCGACCGCCGGTCCCCTGCGCGCTCCCCTCGTAGACGGTGCGGAAGCACAGGACGTGCTTCGCCAGCCCGGCCGACACCGCGAGGCACGCCTGGATCACCGCGCCGAGTTGCGACGGCAGCTCGAGCGCGCCCGACCACCAATCGAGGTCGAGGCGCATCGCGTCCTGCACCTCGACGACCCCCGCACCCGAGAAGCCCGGCGGGTTGTCCATCGCGCCGGGATAGGTGGAGATCCCGTCGATGTCGGCCGCCGTGAGGCCCGCGTCCTCGATCGCGACGCGGCATGCGTCGATCGTGAGGTCGAGCGGGTCGCGACGGAGGCGACGGCCGATGTCGGACTGCCCCGCGCCGCTGATCACCGCACGCCGTTCGCCGACCAGGTCGGTGTCAGGCATCGCCGTTCCCGACCGGCTCGAACAACGGGATCCAGACCTCGTCCTCTTCGTGGGCCTCGAACGTCACGCGTACGGGCATCCCGACCTTCACGTCGTCGGGCGCGCAGTTGACGATGTTCGTGGTGAGGCGCAAGTCGGCCTGCTCGCGGAGGCCGACGATCGCGACAACGAACGGCACCTCGGGTCCGGGCATCCACTGCTGGTGGTTGACCGAGAACGTGAGCACTTCGGCCCGGCCCGACACTGCTTCGATCCCGATATCCTTCGACCAGCACTTCGGGCAGATCACCGTCGGCGGGTGCAGGTAGTAGCCGCAGTCGCGGCAGCGCTGGAACTGGAGCTTGCCGTCGCGCCCGCCCTGCCAGAAGTGCCGGTTTCGGTCGTTGATGCGGGGCAGGATCCGGAACGGGACGTCAGTCATCGGCTTCCGATTCTGCATCGTCATCGGCCTCGGGCTCGGGCGCAGTGTCGAAACCGCGACGCGCGTGCGGGATCGCCTCGACCGCGGGGAGCAGCCCGAAGCCGGTACACGTGAGCATGATCGACCCGAGGATCTCGTCCCACGACGCGCCGACCTCACGGGCCAGACGCGCGTGGCGCTCGATGCCCTGCGGGTTCCGCAGGATCACCGTGCACGCGAGGCGAATCAGCTCGTGCGTCTTGCGATCGGGTGCCTGCAACGAGTCGATCTGGCTGAGCCACGCGCGCTGCGCTTCGTGCAGCGCAGGGAACACCTCGTGGAGTGGGCCTTCGAACGGGAAGCTCCAGTCGTCACGGTTCATGGGCTGCTCGGGTTCGCTCCCGCCGGGCAGGCCCGCACGCGGCCGTGCTCAGCGCGTGGGCAGCGCGGCGACCGCCACCCCGCTGACCTTGGCCTCGCCCTCTTCGTTGACCACCTCGCACTCCAGGTCGACGCGGTGCTCACCATGCTCCTCGTACTTCTTCTGCACGGTGATCTTCGTGGTGAGCTTCTCGCCCGGCCACGTCTGCTTCGTGAAGCGCACCTTGTAGAGCTTCAGGTTGCCGACGCCGACGAAGTCGGTCAGCGCCTTGCCGAGCATGCCCATCGTGAACATGCCGTGCCCGAACACGCTCGGCAGCCCCGACGCCTGCGCCTGCACCTCGTCGTGGTGCATCGGGTTGAAGTCACCCGACGCGCCGGCGTAGCGGACGAGGTCGGTGCGGGTGAGCTCGTGGGTGAACTCGGGGGCGGTATCGCCCTCCTTGATCTCGTCGTAGAAGAGCTTCTGCTCACTCATGCGCCACGACCTCTTCGTGCTTGCTCGCGTTCGATCCGCTGGGCCACGTCACGACCCGGTGGCGCAGCGTGGCCGTTGCCTGACGGCGGTGTCAACTCCGGGGCGGCACGTCCGATGCCCGTGGTTCGGCGCGAGCCGACACGCGCACGCTGAAGTCGGAACCGGTCGGCAGCAGCCGCAGCAACGTGAACGCGACCGTCCCGTCGACCTCGACCGTCACCGACCGCCGGTCGGCCGTCACCGTGCTGCGCCGCAGCGCTCGGCGATCGAGCTGACCGGCGAGGCTGGCCAACGCCCGGCGACGCGCGGCCGCGACGTCAAGCTCGATCTCTCCGGTCGCGCGGTACGTGCCCGTGTCCACCGCCCCCGCGCCGGCGAGCGCGGCGGCGTCTGCGGCCGCGGCGAGCGCGCGCCGTTCGGAGAACGCCCGCCACAAGTCGAGGCTGATGCCGCCGAGCAACAACATCATCATGCAGAGCCCGAGCATGAACAGCGTGATCGACCCACGCTGCCTCACGGCGTGCTGAGGTACGGATCGATCTGCTGACGGTGGCCGGCCGTCCACCGCCACGCGCCGAGCGAGGCGATCGTCGGGATGTCGACGGCTGGCATCGTCACCGTGACCGTCGCCGTCACCTCACCGCCGCGAGCGAGCGCGCCACCCGGCGGGCAGTCGAGCGCGACACGATCCAGCTCGTCGGGAATGCCAAGACCAGCCGCCATCTCGTCCGCGACGTCCTGCGCTTGCTGCTCATCGCACGCACCCGCGATCGCGGCGGCGCGCGCGACTTCCCGCGCGATCGCCCGGGCCGCCGCCTGCCGCTCCGACCACGTCGGGAGCGTCAGCACGACGAGCGTGACCGGAAGCAGCAGCATCGCAACGCCGAGTGAAAGCTCGACCGCGACGAAGCCTTCATCGCCTCGTACGCGGCGAGTCACGGGCGACGCTCCCTTATCGCGCGTCGCTCGATGCTGAACGACCAGTCCGGGACCAGGCCGGGAACCCAGGCCGGCAGCACCGCGCGACCGTGTGCTACGACCAGGCCTGCATCAGTCGTGCATCGGACCGCCACACCGGCGCGCGTCTCGGCACCGAGCAGGTCGTCGAGCACAGCACTGGCTCGCCGTTCGCATTCCGACCTTCCGGCATCCAGCCGCGCACCGGCGCGTGCCCCTTCGTCGACCGCGGCTCGGACTACACCTCGCGCGTAGAGATCGACGACCAGGTTGGCCAGCATGACGAAGATCACGAGAGCGAATCCGACAGCCACGACGTACTGGACCGTCGTCATCGCGGACTCGTCGGTCAGACACGAAGCTGGCCGCGGATCCAGTTGACCACGTCGACGCCCACGGACTGAAGCAACGCCCAGATCGCGACGAGCGCAGCCACCCCGAGCGCTGCGTTGCCGAGGAGCTCGGCGGTGGTCATGCCCGCATCGGCTCCGCGTCGGTAGCGCACCGCACGGTCCCATACGTGAACGAACAGGGACATGCTCATCTCCTCCTGTCGGGCCGAGACCCCTCACGTCACCGCCCTCCGAGGACGATCGACGGCAGCGGGGCAGCGACGAACAGCAACATCACGGGGGCCAGCACAGCGATCGTCGGTACGAGCGCAGCAGCGCGACGCTTCGTCGCCGAAGCACGCACCTCGTCACGCCGGGCGTCGCGCAAGTCCTCGCTCAGGGCACGGAGCGCGGTCGCGAGGTCGGCCCCGCGTTCCGCGCCGGTGGCGAACAAGCGGTACGTGCGTGCCGCGCTCGGTTCGGGCGTGACCTCTGCAGCGCGCCGAAACGCATCCCCTTCGGCTACACCGCTTCGGGCCGACGCGAGCACGGCATCGAGCTCGTCGCGAACCAAGCCACGACCGCGGTCGACGATGCGCTGCACGGCCTGCATCGGGCCCGCACCGGTGCGGAGGTGCATTGCGAGCAGATGGTTGACCGTGTACAGCTCGAGCCTGATTCGCTCGCGCCGTCGCGTGGTGATGCGGTCGAGCTGGCCGCGCGGCCGGATACTGCCGTGCACTGCACCACACGCGCCGAGGACGAGTGCCCACAGCGCGGACTTGCCGACGAGCGCCCCGAGCACCACACCCGCGCTCGTGAACGCGACCGCTTGACCGAGCACACGCAGTCGATATGCGTCGGCCGACACTCGGTGCAGGCCGGCGCGGCGCAACCGCAGCTCGACGGTCGCATCGTCGGCGCCCGCGACGTTCCGGGTGACGCGCACCGCGAGTGCGACGAGCGGCGGACCGAACAACCGGGCCAGCGTGCCGCCGGAGACCAGTCCGCGCGGTTGAGAGGGCGCGGCGATGTCGGCGGCGTGACCGAGCTCGGCGCGGATCACCGCGGTGTACGGCCGGACCCTCGTGCCCAGCCGGCGGTGTGGACGCACGACCAGGCCGGCCACCCCGGCGCTCAGGAGCCCCAACCACGTCGCCGTCGCGAGCACCGGCATGCCGCTCACCGGGCTGCGTCCCGGATCGTGCCCGCACCGAGCACCCGCGGCTCCGCGTGGGTGCGGGTCAGCCGCCGGACCCACAACGCGCCGAGGCTGCTCAGGAGCGCTCCCGCACCGACCACGAGCGCGCCCGCGGTGGACTGGTAGAAGTCCCGAAAAGCGCCCGGACGGATCGTCAGAGCGACCAGCACGAGCCACGGGAGGATCAAGACGGCGCGCGTGTTGATCCGGGTCTCCAACGCGTCCGTCTCCAGCTCCTCGGCAAGCTTGAGATCGCGCGTCGTCGTCGCGACGAGATCCTCCAGGACTTCGCGCACGATCTGGCCGCCGCGCTCGTTCGCGAGCATCAAGACCTCCAGCACACGGTCACTCGTCGGGTCGGCGAGCTCTTCCCGCACAACATCGAGCGCGGCGGCGGTGCCGAGCGTGCGTGCGCTGATCGGGAACCGCGCGAAGGCTTCCTGGAGCGGGGCGGGCCCGGACACCGCGAGTGTGTTCAGGGCATGCGAGAGCGAGCTCCCGGCGGCGAGCGACGCGACCACGTCTCGGAGGCCGTCGGGCCAGGACGCTTGAACCGATCGAAGTCGCGCTGCTCGCCGCCGGCCGAAGTACCCCAGCGGCAGCAGCGCGATGCCGACTGCGGGCGCAAGCGCGACGAGTGGGGTGCCTGTGAGCATCGAGAGGACGACGAAGGTGCAGACGCCGGCGAACGACGAGCCGACGAAGAACTGCAGCGGGGTCAGTGAGAGGCCGGCCTGGCGCAACCAGAGCTGACCGCGATCGAGCACGACGGCGCGGCGGGTGCGCAACCGTCGTCGACCGGGAAGACGACCCGTGATCCACGCGATGCCGAGCGCGCACACCAGGCCCACGCAGAACGACGCCGCGAGCCTCACCGCTGGCTTCGTCCGTCGAGCACGGCGCGCGTCGAAACGCCCAGCGCCCGCTCCAGCCGGGCCGCGAGCGACTCAGGGATGATGCCCGACCATTCGAGTGCGGCCCCCCTTGAAGCCCGCCGGAACAACGGCTCGACAGTGAACTCGTCGGACATCGACGGCAACACCGCCACGATTTCCTTGACCGACCGCGGCGCGACGCCGCCCGTCTTGTGGTCGGCCTCATCACGTTCCAGGTGGACGACGATGTCGAGGCCACCGGCAAAGACGCGACGAACGACGCGCTCGGTGATGTTCTCGCCTGCCATCAGCGCCGCGTTGACCAAGGCGTGCAGCGCGTCGGGTGCACCGTTTGCGTGCACGGTGCACAGGAAGCCACAGCCTGCGTTCACCGCGCGGGTGAGCTCGAACGCCTCGCCCCCTCGCACTTCCCCGACAACAATGCGGTCGGGTCGCATCGCGAGCACGAACTTGACGAGATCGCGAAGTGTGATCTCGCCGGTTCCGTCGACTCCCGGCGGACGAACCTCGTAATAGCCGCCGTGTGTGACGGGAACCGCGATCTCCCGGATCTCCTCGCAGCAGCGCACGCAGTGGTTCGGTGGTGCCGCGGCGAGCAGCGCCGCGGCAAGTGTCGTCTTCCCGGCACCGGGCTCACCCGAGATGATGATGCGACTGCGAAGCTGCATCAGCGACTCGAGAAAGCGCGCCGCGGCTGCCGACACGGTCCCCCGGCTGACGAGATCGTCCAGCGTCACCTCGCGCACCGTGTACCGGCGCACGGTGGCCGAGAGGCGATCGCCGACAGGTGGGATCGCGGCGGTCAACCGTGCCGTTCCGTCGAGCACACGGGCCTGCACGATCGGATGCTTCGCGTTCAGAGGACGATCGGTCGGCGCGAGCAGCCGGTCGACGATCTGGCGGTTCTCGTGCTCGCTGGTCGGTGCTTCGAGCCCCCGCAAGCGTCCTCCCGAGTCGAGAAACGACACGCGTGGACCTTCGATGAAGATCTCTTCGACGTCGCGCCGTCCGAGGAGCTCGGTCAGCGGACCGAAGTCGGTGATCGATCGGAGCACGCGCTCCAACATCACGTCGGGCTGATGCAGCGGCACGACGCGACCGAGGTGTGCGTGCCGCTGGTACTCGTCGACGGCCGCCGCGACTTCCGTCCGGACCTGGTCGATGTCGGCATCAGGGCGGAGCCGACGCCGCTCGATGCGATCCAACGTGTCGCGTCGGATCGTGTCGTATGCGTCGACCCTCGCGCTCATGGTCGGCTCACCGCGCTGACCAGCTGCCTCAGGGCCTTTGTGAACGGGCCGCGCGGCACGGTGGCTCCGGCCCATCCGGCTATGTCGACCCGCCGATCGCGAGGCACGAACGTGAGCGATGCGGCGGCGACGGAACGCAGGATCTCGTCGGCGACTTCCTCGCGCCGGAACGGGTCTCGCGGGACACCGTTGACGACGATGTGCAGCGCGGCGTCCGTCGCGAGCGCACGCGCCGAGGCACACCACGAGAGAAGACGGACGACACCAACCGGCGTACCCGCTCCCACCGCGATCACGGCATCGCTGACGTTGACCAGCGCTCTCGAAATGGCATAGCGGCCGTGGCTGGGCGTCGGGACGTCCTCCAGATGACTTCCGACGTTCACGACCACGGTCGCTGCCTGCCGAGCCAGAGCACGGACGACGCGCACGACTTCGCCCGCGCGCACGTGGGACCATGCGGCGGGATTGGGCAGGCCGGCAATCGCCTCCATGCCATCGACGCGGAGCGTCGCGTCTACCAGCTCGCCGAGCCCGTGCTCGACCGCATCGACCGCGGTGCGCAAGTTGGGATCGATCGGCAGCGCGAGCCGGACTGCCAAGCCCGGCGAGCACTCGTCACCATCGACGAGCACGACATGCGCGTGCCGGGAGACTCCCTGCGCGAACGCGATCGCGATCTCCGTGGCTCCGGCGCCGGCAGCGCCTCCTA
>WNGA01004538.1_pt1 | contig 35563 bp, 32 predicted proteins | sample 5400061 | NCBI WGS metagenome assembly WNGA01 (sample SAMN13153366, study PRJNA577476) | soil metagenome | isolation source: 100 cm soil or saprolite under grassland replicate 2 | place: USA:California | collected 2016-06-15
CACCCGGGTGGTGATCATCGTGGCCGGTCGAGCGGGGACGTGCGGCCGGCCGCCCCCGCGGCGGAACAGCCATCCACCCAACCTGACGAGCCGGACACCCGGCAGGCGGGCCGGCTCGGCACGGTCGGGAGTATCGCCCGGCGCGTGTCGGTACACGGCTCCGTCGAGGGTCAGTAGGCCGCCGGGCGAGGCGAACGCGGCACCGCGGGTGGCGAGGACGGCGGTGCCGAGGCTGTCCGCTGCCCGCTGGACGGCCACCGGCTCACCGCCACGGGCGGCGACCAGCAGGACCGGACGCCCGGCGCGGCCCGGGCTGGCGGCCAGCAGCGTGCCGAGATCCGCGGCCGTGACGGGCTGGTCGCCGACCCGGTAGCCGGTCCGGTCGGCGGCGATGGTGACCAGGTACCGGTCGGGGTAGGCCAGCAGGCGACGGTAGAGCCGCTGCGCGCGCGGGTCCCGGTCGGCGTCCGGCTCGAAGCGGCGTCCGGCTGGTACCGGCTCACTGCCGGCGAGGATCGCGGCGAGTCGCGGATCGGACGGCGGAGGCGGTGACTCGACGGCTGGCCTGCGTCGTGCGGCGCCCGGCTTCCCGGCGACCGCGTCGGGGCCGGCCGGCAGGATCGGATCGACCCGTATCCACCCGCCCCCGTCGGCGAGCACCACGGCTGGCACCATCCGGCCCCCAGGCCGGGTGCGCAGCACCAGCTCACCGGCGCAGTTGTCCACATCGCGCGTCCATAGTGGACGGTCCACGACCAGGACGGCGCGCTGCAGGTAGTTGGCGAGGAGCTGGGCCTGGCGGTCCGGCAGCCCGCCGGGCGGATCGGCCAGCAGCGCCACCTCCCGGGCCGCAGCCAACGGCCCGCCGAGGTCCGCCAGCGCCGACGCCACCTCCCAGGCGGTCGCCGGCCGCCCGCCGGCCCGGAACGGCGCCGACGGCTCGGTCCGGTCCACCCCGACGGCCACGCCGAACGCGCCAGCGCCGCGCTGCTGCCGGTGCCACGCGGCGAGCCGTACCCGCAGCGTGCCGTACGACGGATCCCCCGGGCCGGACAGCAGGATGCCCTGCCGGTCGGTGGCGTCGTGCACCAACTGGCTGCGTCGGCGGCGCGATGTGGCCGGGCGCTTCGGCGGCGGCGCGAACAGTGCCTGGATGTCCGCCGGTCCGAACGGGTAGGCCGTACCCATGTCCCGGAGCGCCGCGCCGGGGGTCCCCGGGCGTTGCGGCAGCGCGACCCACCACCGCCCCTGCCGCTGCGGGCCGGCGATCGTGGCGACCTGCAGGGCATCCGCCACGGCCTGGACGACCGGCCCGGTGGGCACCCCGTCGCTGACCAGCAGCACCGGGCGGCCCTGCCAGTCGGGCCGGGCGGCGACCGCCTCGGCCAGCCGGAGCGGGTCCACGAGCCGCGGCCCGATCCGGAATCGAGCCGATCGCGCGTCGTAGCGCACCAGCACGGTGAACAGCTCCGCGGCCGGGCTCCACCAGGGCGCGACGTCCGACGGTTCCAGCGGCTGCCCGCCGCCGAATGCGACACCGCCCTCGATCGGCTGCCCGACCGGCAGCGTCACGACCGGGGCCTGCCGCGGTCCGACCACGACGCGCACCGGCGCCGGCGAACAAGGCGGCAGTACAGCCGTACGCGCCGGCACCGGCGGGGTCAGGGCAGGCAAGGCGGGTGTCTGACCCGGTGCGGGGGGCGATGCCTGGGCCGGCGGCGGGACGGCCGCGGCAGGCACCTGGGCAAGCGGCGGCGGGACGGCCGCGGCAGGCACCGAAGCATGCGCAGCCAGGAGCGGGACAGTCGCCGTCGGCGCCGAGACGGACGGGGTCAGGGCATGCATGGCAGGGGCGCTTGCCGGCGAGGCGGGCACCGCCGTGCCAGGCGTGCTGGCCGGGGCAGTCGCGGGAGTGCGGGTGTAGGGGAGTACGGCGACGGCGCTGCGGGCGGCGGGTGGCAGCATCCCGACGACGTGGGCGAGCGCATCGTCGTCCACTCCGCTGCCGGCCGGGCCGCCGAGGACGACGGCGATCCGATGCGGGTCGGGCGTGACCGTGAACGCGGGGTTGTCGAGCCGGTCCGGGAAGGGGGCCTCGTCGGTGGTTTGGTGCACCCACAGGCCGGCCGGTACTGGCTCAGCGACCAGGCCGGTGCGCGAGTACAGCGGGCGGTCCGGCAGGAGTCGCTCCCAGGCGGGCGCCGGATGCCGGATGCCGGCCGGTGTCGGGGCGTGACCCGGCGCGAACCGCAGCCACCCGCCGCCCCCTTCCGACCGGCCCACGAACAGCAGGCCGGCGCGCCGCACCAGGTGCCCGTCCGGGGCGATCACCTCGGCCCCCAGGCGCTCGGCGAGGATCCGCGCCGGGGCCTCCTCCGCCGCGCACCCCGCCCACGACGACACCAGCCGGAGGCTGCGCCGCCACGAAGCCGGCAGTTCGGCCAGCAGCGTGGCCAGGTCCGCCCAGCGACCGGCGGGCACCGCATCGGCGTCGACGACGACCGGCGTGCGCCCGGGCTCCGCAGGCAGCAGCTGGGCGACGCCTACCGTCCAGGGATGGGGGTCGGCGCGCCGCACCAGCAGCGCGGCGCCAACCCACTCGGCCCGCAGTCCCGTCGCCAACACGATCGCCGACACCTCCACCCTCGCCAGCAAGGCGACAGTCCTGCCCCCGGGGCGCGCCGTCCGGCACGCGGCCATGCTGGATGTACGCGCCCCGCGCCACGGACGGTTCAGCCGGCACCGGTGGGCCCGGCGGACCGGTCCTGGGGGGTGGAACGGCGGACGTCGCCCCCGACGCCGGCCGAGCTCGACGGCTGACCGCGGGTGGCCGGCAACCCCGACCGGCTCCGAGCGCCCGCTCGGCGGCTACCCCGGCTCCGGGTCGGATCGAAGCCTGTCATCGGCTCCTCAGACCCATCGGCCGGGCGGGTGAGCGGCCGGAGCGGCCAGAAATAGGCAGGCTCACTGATGTCTTCGGCATCCCCTCCCGGCATCGTGGGGTAGCAGTCCGCCGCCCGACCGGCAGGTACGAACGAGGAGCCGATGACATGTGCACCGCAGAGTCCTTCCCGGTGGAGTCGGTGCTCGCCCGTTCCGCGCGCCGTTCGTCCCCGCGCCAGAGCACCCCCCGGTCGGACGGCGCCGATGCGTTCCTCCGCCACCTGTCCACCGGGCACGGCGCCGCGGTGACCGCGTACGCAAGCCGGATCATCGGCGACCGCGGCCTGGCCGAGGAGATCGTGCAGGAGACCATGCTGCGTGCCTGGCAGAACATCGACAAGTTCGACCAGGCCAAGGGATCGGTCCGCGGCTGGCTGTTCCGGGTGGCGCACAACCTCGCCATCGACAAGCTGCGGGCCCGGCAGGCGCACCCGGTCGAGCTCGACGGGGTGAGCATGGCGTCGATCCCGGCGTACCGCGACCACGCCGAGGACGTCACCACGAGCGTGATCGTCCGGGAGGCGGTCAGCCGGCTCAGCCCCGACCACCGAGCCGCGCTGTACGAGTGCTACTTCTGCGGGCGCACCGTCGGCGAGGCCGCGGCCATCCTGGGCGTCCCCGCCGGAACCGTCAAGTCCCGCCTGTACTACGCGATGCGGCACCTGCGGCGAGCCCTCCAACGGCAGGCTGACCTGGGCTGATCCGCACCGCCCCCGGGACGCGGCCGGGCCGGGGCGGAACCCCGCCCGTCCACCGGCAGCCGCGTCCGGTTCTGGGCGCCCTGCGCCGGGCCGCCCCAATTAATGCGCGCTCGGCCTACTCTTGGTTGCCATGGTGCCGACAACTCTGCCCGAGCCGTTTGTCGGACGCGAAGGCGAGCTCAACCTGCTGCGCGACCTGGTCCGGGGAGTCGCCGGCGGGCGTGGCGGCACTGTCTGGGTGGAGGGCGAGCCCGGGATCGGCAAGTCGTCGTTGCTGGCGGCGGGGCTTGCGGACGCGGCCGAACTCGGCTGCCAGACGGCGTGGGCGGTCGGCGATGAGTTGAGCCAGCGGCTCCCGCTGCGGGCCATCCTGAAATGCCTGCGCGGGCTCGCGCACCCCCCGGTCGAGGGACCGGCCGGTATCACCGATCTCCGGCCGGCCGACATGGTGGCCGGCGTCCTGGGCGGCAGCGATCCGGTGGCGGCCGGCATCGAGTGGGTGCTGGCGCAGGTGGACCACCTGTGCGCGTCCTCACCGCTGGTCATGGTGCTGGAGGATCTGCAGTGGGCGGACGATGCCAGCCTGGTGGCGTGGCATCAGCTTGCGCTCGGGGTCGCCCAGTTGCCGCTGCTGCTGGTCGCCGCGTGCCGGCCGGTGCCGCAGCGGGAGATGGTCGACAAGCTGCGGGCTTGGCTGCTCGCGCACGACGCCGTGCTGGTCGGCCTCGGTCCGCTGGCCGGGGCCGAAGTGTCCGACATGATTGCCAGCCTGGTCGGGGCGCCGCCCGGGCCGGGCCTGCAAAGGCTGGCGGCGCGCGCCTCGGGCAATCCGCTCTATCTGCGGGAGATCGTCGACACGCTGGTACGCGAGCAGGGCGTGCGGGTCGGGCCGGCGACCGCCGAACTCGCCCAGCCGTCGAAGGACGGTGCGCCGGCCTCGCTCGGGTCGGCCATCGCCCGCCGCCTGGGCTTCCTGTCTCCGGCCGCGCTGTCGATGCTGAGCACCGCCACGCTGCTGGGCGCGGAGTTCTCGGTGGCCGATCTGGCCGTCGTGCTCGGCCGACCTCCCACCGACCTGATGGAGCAGGTGCGGGAGGCTGAAGCCGCCGGAGTCGTGGTCGAGTCAGCCTCCGGGCTGGGGTTCCGGCACGTGCTGATCCGGCAGGCGCTCTACGAGCGGATGCCCGCCACGATGCGGGTCGCGCTGCACCGGCACGCGGCGCAGGCACTTGCCGAGGCGGGTGCCAACGTGTCGCAGGTCGCCGGACAGCTCCTTTCCGGCACGGCCACCCTCGACTTCTGGACGATCCGCTGGGTCGCCGAGCATGCGTCGGCGCTGACCGACCGGTTCCCGGAGATCGCCGCCGAGTTGCTGTCCCGGGCCGCGCAGGACCTGGCCGCGGACGACCCGAACTGGCAGGTGATCTACGGCAGCCTGGCCAGGGTGCAGTTCCGGCTGGGCCGGCACGCCGAGGCGGAAGCGTGCGCCCGCCGGTTGCTGCTGCACGCCGCCGACCCGGTGGTGACGGCGGAAGCGCGCTGGATTCTGTCCCGCCTGCTGTTCAGCGCGGGCCGCAACGACGAAGCCCTGTCCGTCGTCCAGGAGGCGCTGCGGGACCCGGGCCTGCCGGCGATGTGGCGGGCCCGGATGCACATCGTGCACACCGTGTTCCTGCGCGATGTGCTGGGCGACCTGGATGCCGCCGAGGCCGCGGCGCGGGAGGCGCTCACGCTCGGCGAGCGCGCCGCGGATGCGTTCGCGATCGGCTCCGCCCTCTGCGTCCGCTGGACGATCGCGGCCGTCCACCGCGAGCACGCCCGCGCCCTGCGGTTCATCGACAAGGCCCTCGCCGTGCTGGGGGAGGACACCGAACACCCGGACCTGCGGGCCAGCGCGCTGGACAACAGGATGTTCACGCTGCAGAACCTCGACCGACTGGCCGAGGCGGGCGCGTGCCTGAACGATGCCCGCCGGTACGCGGAGCGGACCGGAGACCCCCGGGCGGCGTTACATCTCGGAGCGGCGGTCCATCGCTACTGGGTGGGCCAGTGGGACGACGCGCTGGCCGAGCTCGGGTCGGTGGCCGAGCACGGCCCCGAGATCACCCACTTCGGTTTACGGGAAAGAGGGCCGATCCTGCTCTACCACGGGATCTCGGCGCTGATGGCCGTCCACCGGGACAACCGCGACGCCGCCCGACTCCACCTGGAGGCCGGGTTCGCCGAGCCGCTAGACACGGTCTCGGCGTGGGAGAACGCCGACTTCCTGCTCGCCGCACGAGCGCAGGACGCCGAGCGCAGCGGTGACCTGGGCCGGGCCGTCTCGCTGCTCGCCCCGATCCTGCACACCCGGCCGGGCCAGATGACCCTGGTTCACCAGTGGCTGCCGGACCTGGTCCGGATCGCGGTCGCGGTCGGCGACACCGCTACGGCGCGTGCCGCTTTCGACCGGTGCGCGGCCGAGGCGGCCCGGGAGGAGATCCCGGCGCGTGCCGTCGCCGCAGCCAACCGCTGTCGCGGCCTGCTGGTCCCCGATGCCGACGCGCTGCTGACCGCCGCCAACCACTACCAGGAGGTCGGCCGGCCGGTGGAGCTGGCCCAGACGCTCGAGGACGTCGCGGAACGGCTTGCCGCGGACGGCGACAGCGCCCGTGCCCGGACGCTGCTGAACCAGGCGGCGGACATCTACACCGGTCTGGGAGCGGACTGGTGCCTGCGCCGCGCCGAAACACGGCTGCGCGCCCACGGCATCCGCCGGGGCGTGCGTGGACCGCGCAAACGGGCCACGACGGGCTGGGACGCACTGTCCCCTACCGAACTCGCGGTCGCCTACCTCGTCGGCGAGGGCCGCTCCAATCCCGACATCGCCGCCGAGATGTTCCTGGCCCGCGGCACGGTGCAGACCCACGTTTCCCACATTCTCACCAAGCTCGGAGTCCGCTCGCGCGTCGAGATCGCCCGAGAGGCCATGGTCCGTCCCCGGGCGGGCGACCGTGCTCTCGCCACGGAAAGCGGTTAGCTGACCGCGCGCCACCCACACTCGCCGACCTCACGAGCCACACCCGCGACTGGATCGCTGGATCGAGAACTACTACAACACCACAAGACGTCACTCCACGCTCGGGTACTTGACACACCCAGGCCACGGACGGGTGTGGATCAGTTCCTTCTTGTAGGTCGCGAAGAACGTCGGACACGGCGTTGTCGTAGCAGATCCCGGTACGGCCCAGGGAACGGCGGATCCCGTGTCCCTTACAGTAGGTGTCAAAGGCTGCGGAGGTGTACTGGGCGCCGCGGTCGGAATGGAAGATCACACCCGCCGATGGCTTGCGGTTGGCCAGAGCCATGTCGAGGGCGGCGGTGACCAGCTCGGTACGCATGTGATCGGCTATCGCCCAGCCCACTACCATACGTGAATGCAGGTCGATCACCGTGGCCAGATACGCCCAGCCCGTCCCAGGTCTTGACGTAGGTATTAGGTCAAGCTGCGCCTAATACCTATTAGGCACAGCTGCTGGTTAGGTGCAGGTGGTGCCCTCGCCGCTAGCGATGGGGTTGTGGTGCAACGGGTTGGCGGTCTCGGCTCGTTCCTGGAGCTGCGCATAATCACAGCTTGTCGAGGAAGGCCAGGAGCTGGTCGCTGGGTTGGTAGCGTTTACCGGCGGTGGTCGGTGTCGGGTCGTTGAGTTTCGCCAAGACGGCCTGTTTGGTGTCGAGGTCGGCCTCGATGTAGTGGTGGGTGGTCGCGGGGCTGGCGTGCCCGAGCCACAGAGCGATCAGGGCGAGATCGGTTCCTGATTGCAGTAGGTGCATCGCGCAGGAGTGGCGCAGGGTGTGCGGCGTGACGTGTCGGCCTTTCAGCGACGGACAGCATCGCTCGGCCGTCGTGACGGCCAGGGTGAGTCGGTCCCGGACGCCGCCGCGGGTCATGGGTTGGCCGTAGCGGTTGGGGAAGACGGGCGCCTCGGGTGCGGAGGCAACCTGCTGGAGCCAGCCGCGCAGCTGGGCCGCGGTGCTCTTCCAGAGCGGCAGGACGCGTTCCTTGCGGCCTTTGCCGTGCAGGTGGACGGCGGTCTGCCGGTCGAGCAGGACGTCCCGGCGGCGCAGCGCGGTGATCTCGGCGACGCGGGCGCCGGTGTTGTAGAGGGTGGCCAGCATCACCGCGTCACGGTGCCCGCTCCAGGTGTTGCGGTCGGGAGCGGCCAGGATGGCGGCGATCTGATCCCGGGTCAGGTGGCCCAGGACCGGTTGGTCGAGGCGTTTGGCAGGGATCGCGAGCACCCGTCCGGCGATCACCGCGGTGGTGGGGTCGCGCAGGCTGGCGTAGTGCATGAAGGAGTGGATCGCGGCCAGCCGGGCGTTGCGGGTGCGGACGCTGTTGCCGCGGTCGCTTTCGAGGTGGTCCAGGAAGTCCAGCACCAGGGGTGCGTCGATGTCGGCCAGGTGCAGCGCCGAGGGAGGCTTGCCGGTGCGCTGCTCGGCAAAGGTGATCAGCAACCGCATGGCGTCGCGGTAGCTCTCGATCGTGCGGGCACTGGCGCCGCGCTGCTGCACCAGGCGGCGCAGGAAGAAGTCCTGCACCAGCACCGGGAAGCCGACGGCCCCCGCGCCGGTCCCCACGCCGGTCATCGGTCTGCCCCACGTCCACCGTCGTCGGGATGGGCGTCGTCGGGATGGGCGTAGCTCTCGAAGCGGGCGCTGATGATGTCCATCAGTTCGGGGACGGCGGACAGGTACCAGTACACGTCGCTGACTTGGACGTGTCCGAGGTAGGTGGCCAGGGCGGGGATCTTGGCGTCGACGTCGACGCCGTCGGCGTGCCAGGCCTGGATCCGCCGCACGACGAACCGGTGACGCAGGTCGTGGATGCGCGGCAGTCGGGTGCGGCCCTGGGTGGTCCAGCCCAGCCGCTGGCGCAGCCGGGTGAACGTGCTCGCCGCGGCGTTGTAGCTGAGGTGGTCGCTGCGGTCGGTGCGGAAGAAGGCCGTACCGGCGTAGCGGGCACGACCAGCGGCGTAGTGGCGCAGCGGCGCCAGGGTGGTGGGGTGCAACGGCACCCACCGGGTCCGGCCACGTTTGCCGGCCCGGACCGTGAGCATCCCCGCGGTCAGGTCCACGTCATCGATCGACAGGGCCAGGGCTTCGGCGATCCGTAGCCCGGTGCAGGCCAGCAACCCGAACAGCGTGGCGTAGCAGTATGGGCGCAGCCGATCGGGCCGGTCGAGGTCGAGCGCGGCGGCCGTCAGGTCGGCGATCTCGACCTCGGAGTAGACATGGGGCGACGTGCGGCGGAAGCTCGGGCCCAGCAGACCCGGCGCGGGGACCTGGGTGGCCCCGTCCAGGGCGGACAGGTGCCGCAGGAACCCGCGGATCACCGTCAGCCGCCGGGACGGGTGGTGCGGATCGGTGGAGCTGGTCGCTGCCGCCCAGGCCAGGCTGGCCTCCAACCCGATGGGGCCGTGGTGACCGGCCGCGTCCAGGGCCTCGGCGAACCCTCGCAGCAGCCGCTCCGGCGCGCGAGAGCGATAGCCCAGACCACGGCGCAGCGCGATGTAGGCCTCCACCCGTCCGCGGACCTCACCGACCTTCGGCTCGCGATCGGGCAGGCCGTTCACGACATCACCCGCGTCAGCCGCGTCGTCTGCGGCCAAGGCAGGGCGACCTCGCGGAGAGCGGCCAGGTCCACCGACGCGTAGATCGCCGTGCTGGTCAGGGCGCGGTGTCCGAACAGGTCGGCGATCTGGGGCAGGCTCGCCCCGTGCCGCAGCAGGTCGGTGGCCAAGGAGTGCCGCAGCAGATTTCCTCCGCGCAGCGGGGCGTCGATACCGGCCCTGTCCAGTGCGTTGTCGACCGCACGGTTGACGATGCTGCTGCTGATCGGTGCTCCTGGACGCAGGCGATGCAGCACGAACACATGCCGCGCCGCAGTGGCCGGGCGGCCATCGCGCAGGTAGTCCACCAGCGCCTGGCCGACCTCGTGCGGCAGTGGCAGCAGTGCACCGTGGCCGGTCTTGCGCGCCCGCACCCGGATCGTGGCGTTACGCCAGTCGATGTCCTCCAAAGTCAGCGCTGTGACCTCACCACTGCGTAGGCCCAGCCGGGCCATCAACAAGATGATCGCTCGGTCACGCTGTCCGCGCGGGGTGCTGAAGTCCAAGCCGGCGATCAGCCGGGCGAAGGTCTCCCCGTCCAGATGCCGCGGAAGACTCCCACGCCGGTGCGGTACCACCGGCACCGCGTTCTCCAGCCGGTCGCTGCGCAGGCCCTCCACCCGCAGGAACCGAAAGAACGAGCGGAGCGCCGTCGCGGCCAGCTCCACCGTCGAGGAGCGATAGCGGCCGGTCAACTCACCGATGTGATCGACGACGTCGGCGACAGTGACTGCCGACAGGTCCACCTGCTGGTCCCAGGCCACCCTCACCAAGAAGGCGCGCACGTGCCCGACGTAGTTCCGGCGGACCCCGGGACACAGCCCTCGGCGCCGCCGCAGGTGCTCATCGAACGCTGCGAGCAACGACGGCACCGTCTGCTCATCACGCGTCGTCATCAGAAGCTCCTCACCTCGAGAACGATCAAGAGGCAACGAGCATCGTCGTTATGCGCAGTTCCAGGAACGAGCCGAGACCGCCAACCCGTTGCACCACAACGCCATCGCTAGCGGCGAGGGCACCACCTGCACCTAACCAGCAGCTGTGCCTAATAGGTGATGTCGCCGCACCATTTCTGTGGCGGTCGATGTGGTCCCGGGCCGCGCGCAGGTGACGGAGCAGATCCACGGCCACCGGCCGGGCCGGGTCCCGGTCACACCGCCAGCGTGACGACACCGACCGGCCGCGGACCGCTGACCGTCTCCGGTCCGCCTGGCTATGAGGTCAGCTCCTCGGCGCGGGCGAGCAGTGCCCTGCGTTCCGGTTCGGAATGGGCGCCCGGCGCCGACTCCTCACCCGGTCAGTCGTCCAGGTCGGCGAACGGGCGCAGCTCTAGCCGCCCCCCGCGTGCCATCGGGTGCGCGCGGGCCACCTCGATCGCCTCGTCCAGGTCGGCGCACTCCAGCAGGTCGTAGCCCACGATCACCTCCTTGGTCTCGGCGAACGGACCGTCGCTGACCAGCAGCTGGCCGTTGCGGACGCGGACCGTCGTGGCCGCGGACACCGGCGCCAACGCGTCGCCGTGCAACCGGCGGCCGCGGGCGTCATTCTCCGACACCCACACCTCGATGTCGGGCTCGTCGGCCTTGTCCGTGTCGGGCTCGGTGTCGGTGCAGACGAACATCATGTACCTCATCGGTGCGCTCCTCCCGTGTCGCGACCCTCACCAGCGTGACGAACAGGTGGCGCGGTTCCGGACAGGACCTGCCCGGATCGCACCGGGGAGTTTCCACCGCCGTGGCGTCCGCGGCAGCCGGCAGGGCTCGGCTCTGCCCGGCAGACGGCATGACAGGGGCCACCGCTGCGGAGCCCGGCGCGGGTGGGATCAGGGCAGCGGGGCGGTCTCGGCCAGGACGTCGAAGCGGAGCGCCCGGCTGGGTGGGCGGAGGAACGGGGTGCGCGCTGGCGCTGCATCCACAGGATGGGGTTGCCGTGCATGTACCCCCTTGGCCGCGAGCACCGCGGGCATGCCGGAGTGGAAGGCGGCCAACGCGGCCCCGCCAAACATCGCCGCAGGATCGCAGACGGGCGGCTGGCCGGCATACCTGGTACCTGGACATGTGGCAGCCCGGGGCCTCCAGGCGTCCGAATAGTGTCATTTGACTGACGCATCTGCCACCGTCATGGGCCATACTGGCGTCCGAGTGCGCCGGGCGCAAGCAGGCCGTTACGCGGCGCAATCAATCCGCCCTCAGAGGGGAGCTGCCGTGGATCTTGACGGCGATGTCATCGCATTTGACGACGTACTCACCGACCCCGACACAGCGGCCGAGCTTCAGAAGCAAGGTCCGGTACACCGGGCTACGCTGCCCAACGGGATGCCGGTCTGGTTGGTGGTCGGCTATGACGAGGCCATCGTGGCGCTGAGCGACCGCAGACTGTCGGTGGCCGCCATGCTGGACGCCGGGGCACTCGACGGCGGGAAGCTCGGCCCGGAAATGCGGGAGGCGCTGCTGAAGAGCCTGACCAACTCCGATCCGCCCGACCACACGCGCCTCCGCCGCCTGGTGTCCAGCGTCTTCACCGCCCGCCGCGTCGAGGCCATGCGACCGTGGATCAGCCGGCTGACCGACCAGTTGATCGACGGCTTCGCGCGGGACGACCGGGTCGACCTGATGGCGGAGTTCGCCGCGCCATTGCCGATCCTGGTCATCAGCGAGCTACTTGGCATCCCCGAAGCCGACCGGCCGCAGGTCCGGGACTGGTCCCGGACGATCATCTCCGGCTTCGGCTCGCCCGATTTCCCGGTCAAAGACGCCGCGGAGTTCGTGGACTACCTGCGCGACCTGATCGCCCACCGGCGCGCGCAACCTGACGAGGCTCTGATCTCCGGCCTGATCCGGGCCACCGACGAACGCGACGCCCTCAGCGCGAACGAGCTCACCGCGACGATCTTCTTGATGATTGTCGCTGGACACGACACAACCCTGAGCTTGATCGGGAACGGCGTCTACCTGCTCATGACGGAACCGGACCGGGCCGCGCGGCTGCGCGAGGACCCCAGCCGGCTCCCGGCGGCGATCGAGGAGTTCCTGCGCCTGGAAAGCCCGGTCCCCGCGGCCAACTACCGGGCCGCGGTCGAGTCCTTCGACATCGGCGGTACGCAGATCTCGGCGGGCGACCTTGTCGCCATCAGTCTCCAGACGGCCAACCGGGATTCCTCCCAGTTCTCCGACCCCTCCCGCCTCGACCCGACCCGAGCGCAGGGCCGGCATCTTGCCTTCGGCCACGGGGTACACTTCTGCCTCGGAGCTCCACTGGCCCGGCTGGAGGGCGAACTGGCGATCGGGACCTTGCTCAGGCGCTTCCCGAATCTGAGGCTCGCTGTTCCGCCCGCCGAACTGACCTGGAGTCAGGCGACGTTCGTGCACCGGCTGGACACGTTGCCGCTCCTGCTGTCCTAACAGTCCCGAACAACGTAGTACGTTTGCTGACAGGCCGCAAGAGGCGACGCCCTGATTGCGTACCGACAGGGCGTCGCCTTATCCTTAGCTATGAATCGACTCGTCCGAGCCTCCGCGTCCGCCCTGGTAGCCGCCGGTCTTGCATTAGTGGGAACGGCGACACCGGCCCGTGCCGAGGCATCGACTCCAGCGACTGCCACGACTGTCCTCAACGGCGTCGATCTGGACAACGCAACCGTGCTGTCCCTGCAGGACGACATGAACGCGCTCCGGCTCACCTCGGTCGGGCTGACCGCGTTCTACCTCGCCCGCATCTACGCACTCAACCCGACCTTGCACGCCGTGCTGGAAGTCAATCCGGACGCGATCGCCGAGGCGGCCGCGAGCGACGTGCACCGCCTGCTGCACGGATCCCGGGGTCCGCTGGACGGGATCCCGGTACTTCTCAAGGACAACGTGGACACCGCGGACTCGGAGCACACCACCGCGGGCTCACTTGCCGTGCTGGGTGACAGGCCATCCCGCGATGCGACGCTGGTACAGCGGCTGCGGGCGGCTGGCGCGGTGATCCTGGGCAAGGCGAACATGTCGGAGTGGGCCAACTTCCGGTCGATTCACTCCTCCAGCGGCTGGAGTGCCCGCGGCGGCCAGACCAACAACCCCTACGTTCTCGACCGTAACCCGTGCGGATCCAGCAGCGGATCGGCGGTTGCCGTCGCCGCCGATCTCGCCACCGTCGCCATCGGGACGGAGACCTTCGGCTCGTTGATGTGCCCAGGCAGTGTCAACGGCGATGTCGCCATCAAGCCGACCGTCGGCCTGGTGAGCAGGGCAGGACTGATTCCCATCTCGGCTCAGCAGGACACCGCCGGACCGGTGACGCGTAACGCGACCGACGCCGCCGCCGTGCTGTCGGTCATCCAGGGCGTCGACTCACGCGACCCGGCGACCTTGCCCGCCGCGCCGTACGTGGGCCGCGACTATCTGTCCGCGCTCAGCCCCACCGCCCTCCAGGGCAAGCGAATCGGAGTGTGGCGCGGTGGTGGCGACAACCCTGACGCCGACGTTGTACTCGCCACGACGATTTCCCGGCTTCAGTCACTAGGAGCGACCGTCGTCGACAACGTGGACCTCAGCGGCATCGGCGCCGCCTTCGCTGCACAGCCCCTCGCGCTGGTCTTCGAGTTCAAACACAACATCAACGCGTACCTGGCCAACACCCCGGGCCAGCATCCCGCCGACCTGGCCGGCTTGATCGACTTCAACAACCAACACGCCGACGTCGAGATGCCGTACTTCCAGCAGGAGATTTTCGAGTTCTCCCAGTCGACCAGTGGCGACCTGACCGACCCCACCTACGTGCAGGCCAGGACCACCGCCACGACAGCCGCGCGTACGGCGATCGACACCGCACTGGCCGACAACCACCTCGACGCCCTCCTGGCACCGACCAGCGGCCCGGCCTGGTTGACCACCCTGCAAACCGGCGACAACCCGACCAATCCGACCTCGGGCGCCGGACCGGCCGCGATCGCCGGGTATCCGGACGTGACGGTGCCGGCCGGCTTCGACCACACCAACACGCTGCCGATCGGGATCAACTTCTTCGCCGGTCCGTTCAGTGAACCCACGCTCATCTCCATGGCCTACGCGTACGAACAGGCGACGCACGCACGGACGGCTCCCCGGTTCCTGCCCACCCTGCCCACCTCCTGATGGCAGTACCGGTTGAACAGTCAGGTCAATCGTAGCGAGGTGTCGTGAGACACATGGTGGGCCAGGTCGCCGGGCATGCGGCGGTAATCGCCCGCCGCGCCGCTCGCGGCCCGCCTCGGATCATCTGCGCTTGTCGACATCGTTCCAGCGCGTTGCGCCCACCCGGGGTCCGGACCCGTTGAGTGCCATGCGTGGTTCCATGGCGACGACCGTGCGGATGACCGGACGGCGCAGCCGCCTCGAATCCGGTACCGGTGTCAGGCGCGGTCACCGCTGCCCCGCTCTCCCGTGCTCAGGTCCGGCGGTACCGCGGCCGAGGCGCCCAGCCCGACCGGCGTGCGCCGGTCCGCATCGGGAATCGGGATGCCGCGGGCCGACTTGGCGTCGTCCGACCCGGTCCAGGTCGGCTCCGGCGCCGTTGGCCGCACATCGTCCACAGTGGACGGTGGTCCCGCCCCGATCCGCGTGACGACAGCGCCGGCGGGTGTGGGTTCCTCGCCGGCGGCGGTGGCTGGCCGCGGGGACGCGGTGGACGGGCGGATGATCCAGGGCAGCCGCAGCATCAGCAGGATGACGGCGGCCAGCGAGACGACGGCGATGATGCCGATCGCCGCCATTCGCGGTCCGGCGGGCCAGGCCGGGACCGCGCACCGGAGCCGGCGGGGCAGCCACCCGTCCCTCGTCCGGGATCACCCGGGTCCCCGAGACGCCCGGGTCGATCAGCCCCCAGCCGACTGTGGATCCGGACTGGTACCGCCGATCCGGTCGGCCGTCGGCGCCAATGGGGTTACGTGCCGCAGCACCGGCGAGTTCACCCGCCGTCGCAGCGCGTCGTCGGAGGATCCGTTGTACGTATCCGCGCGGGACGGCGTTGAACTGAGGCGGTGCCGGGTCCGTTGTCATTTCCCGAAAGCGATGTGTTCACGGTCGGGATCGTTGACGACCAGCCGGTCCGCCGCGCCGGCATGCAACTGTTGATCCAGGGTGACGCAGACCTGCGCGCGGGGAACGCAACTTACGTGGCCTGGTCATCCGGGGACCGGATCCTGCGGGGGTGGCGGTCGCCGACGAGCGCGTTGGCCATGGAGAACTGCGAGATCGCCACCGGCCGGGTGGAAGCCGGCGGGTGGGCCCGGCCCACCCTGCTGCACTGCCGCATCCACGACTGCGCGGGCGCGGGCCTGCACGCGACCGGTGACGCCCAAGTGCCGTGGACGGGGCCGACGTGCTGGCCCGGCAGTGCGAAGTGCGCTCCCCGGGCAAGGCCGGTGTGTGCGGTACCGGAGCCGGACAGCTGCACCTTTTCGACTGCCAGATCATCGAGAGCACCAGCACGGGCCTGGTGGTCCGCGGCTCCACCCGGCTGCGCGCCGTTGACTGCACGGTGACGGGCGCCGGGGCCAACGGGTTGTTCCTGTCCGACGACTCAGCCTCCGTGCTGACCCGGTGCACCGTCGCGCAGTCCAGCTTCACCGCAGTACATCTCAGCGCGGCGGCAACCGCCGACCTGTCCGAGACAACTTCGCTGAACACGCCCTGACGTCCGTTAGAGGGGATACCGCTCGTGATCCGCGTGCCTGACTTCTACTGCCCCATACCGGCGAATGTCTCGCCCCACAGCGACGATGCGGAGCGTGTGGTCGTCGACTGGCTGACCGATTTCTCCCTTGCCGAGAGCGAGGCGCAGCGGCTCTACTTCGCCCGGTCACGCTTTCCCAACTTCCCGGGCCGCGCGCTTCCCAGCGCCCGCCCCGATCTTCTGCCGCTGGCCGGCAAGGAGGTGATGTGGCTCCAGTCCTTTGACGACGTGCACAGCGACGAACCTACCGGCGGAACCAGCGTGGACGACTTCGTCGTACTGCTCTCCAAACTCACCCGCGTCATCGAAGACCCGGACACACCGCTGCTGCGTGACAACCCGTGGGCGCGGGCGCTGCGAGACCTGCGGCTGAGCATCGGCAAGGCGGCCACCCCGGCGCAGACGGATCGCTGGGTACAGGCGCACATCGACTACTTCCAGGGGTTGTTGTGGGAAGCCGTGCAGCGTGCGCGGGGACACCTGCCTGGCGTCGACGACTACGTCAACATGTGGCTCAAGCAGTCCGGTGTCCTGCCGTGTATCGTCTTCACGGACATCGCCTGCGGATACGAGCTGCCCGCCGACCTGTGGGCGGATCCGCGGATCCGCCGGCTACGCGAGATGGTGACGGTGATCATCGGCTGGGACAACGATCTCACCTCCTATGACAAGGAGGTCCACCGGGCCGTGGAACGCGGACTGCCGGCGGTGGAGAACCTGGTCGCCGTCGTGGCGGCGGAACGCGGCTGTGTGGTCGACGAAGCGGTCCGCGTCGTCGGCGTGATGCGGGACCGCGCGGTGCGGCTCTTCGTCCGGCTGCGTGACGACCTGGCGGCCGAGAACGCCGAGCTGGCGCGGTACGCCCACGGCCTCGGTCAGTGGATCCGCGCCTACCTCGACTACAGCGGTCGATCACCTCGCTACACCGATCCGACCAACCCGGACGACGCGACGGTCAGCGCGCGTCGCCCCGAGGGGTGGAGAATTACCGCTGTCGAGCCGCCCGTGGACGAGGCTGTGCTGCCCGCCCTGCCCTCGATCTCCTCCTGGTGGGGCTGACACGATGCACCCGCACTCTTCTCCGGGGCCCACCGCGCTACCGGCGCGCGCGAAGCCTGTCCCGTCCGCCCCGGGCAGGCTGCCTGTCCTGGGGCACGCGCTACCGCTCTTCCGCCGGCCCCTGGACTTCCTCCGCAGCCTGGAACGCACGGGCCCTCTGGTCCGCGTCGACATTGGTCCCGTGAAGATGATCGTTGTCACCGATGCCGAGCTGACCCGGCAGGTCCTGCAGGACAGCCGCACCTTCGACAAGGGCGGCGCACTGTTCGACAAGGTCCGTGAATTCACCGGCGACTCGTTGCTCACCAGCCGCTTCGAGACCCATCGCCGCCAGCGCCGCTTGATGCAGCCGGCGTTTGGACGCGCCTCGGTACGCGGCTACGCCCCGATCATGAACGAGATGATCGACGCTGTCCTCGGGCGGTGGAGTACCGGCACCATCATCGACATGGCGGCCGCGACCTATGACATCACCGCGCGCGCCGCCGCCCGGATCCTGTTCGCCGCCGACGTCGCCGGCCCCGCCGCGGAGCGGGTTGTCGCCGCGCTCTCCGTCTACCTGCACGGTCTGTTCGTCCGGATGATGGACCCCACCCGGGTTATCGCGCGCATCCCTATCCCGGCCAACGTCCGCTACAACCGGGCGGTCAACGTGCTGCACCGGTCGGTCGACGAGATCATCGACGCCTACCGGGCCGCCGGCGTCGACCACGGCGACCTGCTGTCACGGCTACTCACCGCGGTCGACGAGAACGGCGACGCCCTCACCCCACGGGAGATCCACGACCAGGTCATCACCGTTTTCCTTGCCGGAATCGAGACCACCGCCTCCAACCTGGCCTGGTCCCTGTATCTTCTGGGCCGCCATCCCGACGCCGCCGCGCGCGTCCGCGCCGAGGTCGACACCGTCCTCGGCGGACGCCCCGCCACCTGGGACGACCTGGAACGTCTCACCCAGGTCCGATACGCGATCACCGAAGCGCTCCGACTGTATCCACCTGGCTGGATATTCACCCGCTTCGCCACCCGCGACGTCGTCTTGGGAGAACACCTGCTGCCGGAGGGCACCGGCCTGGCCTACAGCCCCTACATCCTGCACCACCAACAGGCTGTCTTCGACCGCCCCGACACCTTCGACCCCGACCGCTGGTCGCCTGAACGAGCGTCCGCCCTGCCCGCCAACTCCTTCATCCCGTTCGGTGGCGGCGTCCACAAGTGCATCGGCGACACCTTCGGGATGACGGAGGCAGCTCTGGCCCTGGCGACGATCTACGCACGGTGGTACGTCGGGCCGCCCGACGACCGACCCGTCCAACCCGCACCACGCCGTGCCACGCTGACGCCTGGCAGACTGCCCATGCGCGTCTACCGGCGCGTCTGACCTACTCCGTCCGGCCTCCGGCGCTTGGTCATCAATGGCTCTGTTCTATCTGGGCCGCGGAATCCCTCGAGCTGCACACGCACCAGCTGCGTTACCGACTGTGGTACGCCCGCCGCCTCGGGCGACCGGACGAACTGCTGCCGCGGGCTGCTGGATGGTCCGTCTGCCGTCAAGCTGTTCGCTGGGAGAATCCTCGCGGCGTTGATACGGCGGTCCCCTTCATCCGTACACTCATCACATGGAACATGTCGCCGACGAGGCCGGCCTGAAGGCCCAATTCCCACTACCACCGGAACTTCAGAACCAGTACAGCCTGGCCGGCAAGAAGTCCTTCGCCGCCGCGTTCACGGCAGCCCGTGACAGGGTGGAGAACGCCTACTACGCCCTGGCCGATGCCAAGACCACCCCAGGCAGCCGAAGCCGGAAGTTCCTTGGCGCGATGGTGAACCCGATCGTCGGCAAGCCCATGCGTGACGCCGAGCAGTTCTACCAGACCTTCGGGCGGCTGATGCGCGGGGCCTGGTTGAGTATCAGCGCCGGCCTGTACGACGAGGAGATCCGGGCGGTCGCCGACATCGCGCAACGGCTGTTGCTGGCTCAGGTGAACACGGTCGACCAGACCTGGCTACCCGCGGTCAGCCGGATCGCGGCGGCCGGCGGCAAGGGTCTCATCGTCGAGGTCGGGACCGGACGCGGTAACTCGATCGCACGCCTGGCAACGCTGCTGCCGGAAACGCGCATCGTGTCATTCACGATCAGCCCCGAGCAGTGCGAGATCGCCACAGCCGTGGCACAGGAGATGGGACTGAGCAACGTCGAGGTCCGTCAGGGCGACATCCTCGACCCAGCGGTGTCGGCAGACCTGGTAGGACAGGCCGACGCGGTCGGCGCGATCGAGGTGGTGCTGCACTTCCCGACCTACCAGAAGGTATCCGGGATGACGTTGATGACCCGGCTGCTCAGGTCTGGTGCCCCGCTCTGCGTACTCGACTCGGCCATCGCCAAGCCGCTCTCGTCGTTCGCCGAACGCTACTATGCGAACCAGAGCATCTACTTCGGACTACGGGAGCAGTACTTCGACCTGTTCGAGCAGGTCGGGCTGTCGGGAACCGCGTACATCGACCACACTCCCGACATGAACCAGACGTTCAAGGAGTCGACGGTGGTGCTACGCGGCCTCCGCGCACAACTTCGGCGAGAATTCGGATTGATCATGAGTCTGCTCTGGCCTGAGGTTCCCGGCACTGTTTACATCAAGACTCTGAAGGACGTCCGGTACGTGCACGTGGTCGGGGTCCGCAATATCTAGCCACTCGTGGGCGGATGCCTCCGGGCACGAGTGCCGTTGCCGGGACTCACCGTCCGGGTAGGCCGCGTACGCGTCGCGAACGGCCCGCAAGGCCCATTGCATGCGTCGCTGGCACAGGTCGGGATGATCGCCCGCCAGCGTCATCACGGCCAGCACGGACGTCGTCGCGGGCTACTCGATGCTAAATCCAGACCGACGGTAACGCCGCGGTAACGCCCCGCCGCGGGTACCGTCCGCGACCAATTCCAGGTCGGCATCGGGCTGCTGGAACCGGCCGGGAAGCCACAGTGGCTGGGCGACGCCGGTGGTCAGGATGGCCTTGATCCGGGATACCTGGAAGGCGCGCTTGACGATGGCGTAGATGAAGTCTTCGCGGAGCAGACGGGAACTGAACCAGGAGACGTTGGCTGGCGCATTCGTGCCACGGTTGCGCCAGAGCGCCGAGATCCAGCCGAGCAGCGACCCGTCGGGGTCTACCGCGGGGTGCGTGCCGAAGCGGTAGGCCTGCTCGCGGACGAGGTCCAGATCGGACATGTTGGTGACCACCGCGTCGTCGAACAGCGCGGGGTCGATCAGCCTTCCGCTGCGGACCGCCTCCCAGAGCGGGCGCTTATCGTCGAGGCGGGTGACCGGGCCCCATCCGATGGGGCGGGCGGCCACATCGACGGTCGGCAGTATCGGGGCCGCCGGTGAGCCGGATCCCTGGTCCGGCGAGGCCCTCCGTGTCCACCCGCCGGGCCTGCCTGGCGCCCTCCCGGGTGCCGGTCCAGCGGTGCTTCACCTCCGCGGACACCTCGAAGTAGCCACGGATGTCCGGGAGGACGGTCCGTCCGATCTGGATCGCGCCGCGAGAGGTGAAGCCGCTGTGCTCGGTCTCGTCGCCGGTCGCGACGTCGCGTCGCACGGCGGCCTGCGGCTGGTAGCTCACCAGCTGCTGGGCAACGCGTCCTTCTTCCGCCGGGACGTCGGTTGTCCCGCCGGCGTCGAAGGGGAACCTCAGCCGCAGGCCGAGGAGGGCGACGTGTTCAAGGCCGTCGCTGTACCGCACGAAGTCCCGCGTGTGGTTCACAGAGCTTCTCCCGATGGTCCCGCTCGCAACCGGTACGCCAGTGCCGAGACGTGCGGGACCGTCGAGGGGATGAACGGTCCCGCATGTTCCGGCGCGTCAACGGCCGGCGTCGGCTGGAGTCCCCGCGACTCCGCACTAATTGATACGGACGCGGAGATCGACCCGTTCATGGCGTTTTGGGCCAGCCTGTCCGGCACCGCCCACCGGCGACGACGTTCATGTTGAACGATCGGGTCCGGTGGGCCGTTGTATTCGTGCACAGGGGCCTCCTTTGTCATGTCCGCCACGGCGACCCCAGGAGATGGGGCAATCAGGCGTGACGGTCGGCACGAGCCGAGGCCACGTTTCCGTCACATCAACTCATTCCGTTCAGACCGCACTCGGTTGGAGGCACGTCATGAATGCGCAGGGACAGAAGGTCGCCATAATTACCGGCGCTTCCCGGGGCATCGGCTCGGCACTCGTTGCCGCATACCGCAAGTTGGACTTCGCCGTCGTGGCGACGTCGCGCACGATCGAGCCGGAAGACGACGCCGGCGTGCTGACCGTCCAGGGCGACATCGTCGACCCCGGTACGGCCGACCGCGTCGTACGCGCCGCCATCGAGCGGTTCGGCCGTGTCGACACCTTGGTCAACAACGCGGGGATCTTCATTGCCAAGCCGTTCACCGCGTACACAGACGACGACTTCGCACAGTACCTCGGCGTGAACCTGGCCGGGTTCTTCCACCTCACGCGCGGGGCGGTCCCGTACCTGCTGGAGCACGGAGACGGGCACATCGTGAACGTCACCACGAGCCTCGTGGACCACGCCCACTCGAACGTGCCGTCCGCGCTCACATCGCTGACCAAGGGCGGTTTGCAGTCCGTAACGAAGTCTCTCGCAATCGAGTACGCCGGCCGCGGGGTGCGGGTCAACGCGGTCTCGCTGGGTGCCATCAAGACCCCGATGCACGCCCCTGAGGCCTACGAGAGTCTCGCCGGTCTGCATCCGATCGGCCGCATGGGTGAGATGTCCGAGATCGTTGACGCTGTGCTGTACCTGGAGCACGCGGCGTTCGTGACGGGCGAGATCCTCCATGTCGATGGCGGGCAGAGCGCGGGCCACTGAGGCTGAATGGCCGATTGCGCCGGCACGGCCGCGGGCGTGGACGCTCACGGCCGTGCCGGCGGCACGCCCACCGTCCCCACATCCGGCCCGGAGTGGGACCGCCAGTTGCCGAGACACGTTCACCAGCCCGGACCCGGTCCGGGCTGGCGAACGTTGGCTGTCAGGGACTGCCCGATGCCCAGATCGATCCGGCCGGGTGCAGCGCCTCCAGGGTACCGAACTGCTCGGCCACGACGAGGCGCGCGTCGCATGCACGTCGGTGACTGACCCTCCTGGCAGACTGCGGACGCTGGGACAGCACGCAGTCGGTCGCGCCGGTCCGCTAGATCAAGATTCGCGGGCCTCGGGCCGCTCCTTGACGATCTCCACGCGGAGGGTGCCCAGCCCGGTGATCTCGCCGTCGAGCCGGTCGCCGACCTTGGTCCACACGCCCGTGCTGAGCCCCACGCCGGCCGGGGTGCCGGTGAGCACGACGTCGCCTGGCTCCAACGTCAGGTGCTCGCTGATCCGGGCGACGAGCTCCGGCACCGGCCAGATCATGTCCTTGGTGTTCGCGTCCTGCCGGACCTGTCCGTTGAGGGAGAACCGCAGCTGCAGGTTGCCGTCGTCGACGAACCGCGCCGGGACGATGCCGGGGCCCAGCGGGCAGCTGTCGTCGAACGCCTTGCCGCCGAACAGGTCGAACTTGACCAGGTGCTGGGGATGGCGCTGCCAGTCTCGGGCCGAGAGGTCCAGACCGATGGTGTAGCCCGCGATGTGGTCGCGGGCGTCCTCGACAGCGATGTGCCGACCGCGCTTGCCGATCACGACGGCCAGTTCGAGCTCGTAGTCGAACTTCTGCGACTGCGTGGGGTACCGGACGGACCTGCCCTGACCGACGAGCGTGGTGGTCGGCGGTTTGAGGAAGAAGACCGGAATGTTGTCGTCCTTGGAGAAGGCGCTGTGGCCGCCGTCCTTCGTCACGTGGTCGTAGTAGTTCGCTCCCGTACAAATGACCTTGTTCGGGTACTGCAGCGGCGTCAGCCAGTCCTCGAGCCGGCCCGGCGGCTCGATCTCGGCGACCGTGCGAACCTCGTCGTCGAGGGCGCGGACGGCGTCGAGCAGGACCGGTTCGGCGTCGGCCCAGTGCGCGAACACCGCCATCAACCCGGCCGACGGGTCCGGTGCGAGGATTTCCGGCGCGAGGTCGGCGATGCGGTAGTGCCGGCCGTCGAGGACGAGCACCGGCGTGGGTGAGCCGTCGACCCGGACGGTCGCCAGAGAGAACGTCATGGAATCGTCTCCTTCACCGTGTCTGGGCGACCCTGCTGGCGCCGGACGCCACCACCCAGCGGTCGAGGAGCTCGGCCACGGTCGGCGCGGGGTGCTGCAGGAGTGTCCGGCCGATGGTGCGAACGAGCTGACGCTGCGCGGTGTCGAGGTACTCGACCGGAGACGTGCCGTCGACGCGCGCGAGCGCGAGGGCGGGCAGGAGCGCCGCGACGCGCCCGCCGAACCTCTCCGGCGGCTCCCAGTCGAGGTGGCGCGCGTGCCCGCCGACCAGAGCCTGCGCCGCGTTGCGCAGATCCGCGGCGTGGTTCGGCAGCTTGACCGCCTTGATGAGCAGGTGGTTGAGGCAGAACGCGACGTCGAAGGCCGGGTCGCCGAACCAGGCGCACTCGGCATCGAGCAGCACCGGGCCGTCGGGGCCGAGGAGAATGTTCTTCGGGCTGACGTCGCCGTGCACGACGGCCAGGTGGATGCCGGCCGTCGAGGCGAGGGCCTCGAACTGCTCCCGCAGGTCCGGGTGGGCGCGCGCGGTGACCCGCAGGTACGGTTCGGGAAAAGCCGCTCGGGACACCAGATGTCCACGTCCTGCTGACCGCGATCTCGCCCGACACGTCTCGACGCGACGACCTGCTCGAGCGCGCCCGCAAGGCGTCCCAGCATCTGCCCGGGGTCGAGCCGACCTATCGCCAGGATGCCTACTTGTTGCCCACCGGGCGGGAGGCGTTCGGGTTCAAGGATGGCATCAGCAATCCGGCGGTCGAGGGGAGCGGCATTCCCGGCACCAACCCTCAGGAGCGCCCCCTAAAGGCGGGGGAGTTCGTGCTGGGCTACCTCGACGAGACCGGCGGGTTGTCCCCGATGCCGCAGCCCGACGTGCTCGGCCGCAACGGCACCTATCCCGCCTTTCGCAAACTCCACCAGCGAGTGGCCGCGTTCCGCCAGTACCTGCGCGCACAATCGTCCAGCGTGGAGGAAGAGGAACTACTCGCCGCCAAGATGGTCGGGCGCTGGCCCAGCGGCGCGCCACTGGTGCTCTCCTCTGAGCGGGATGACCCCGCGCTGGGAGCCGACCCAAGTCGCAACAACAACTTCCTTTACCACGATGATAACCCCAGGGGCCTCCAGTGCCCGGTCGGCTCACACATCCGCCGGGCGAATCCGCGCGACGCGTTCAAAGACGAACTCATCGGAGTCAACCGGCTGCACCGCATGATCCGTCGCGGCACCAGCTACGGCTCGCCGCTTCCGGCGGGCGTCCGCCAGGACGATGGGGTCGAACGGGGAACTGTGTTCATCTTCGTCGGAGCCCACCTGAAGCGGCAGTTCGAGTTCGTCCAGATGCAGTGGGTCAACGGCGGAGTCTTCCTTGGAGCGCCAGGGGAGAGAGACCCGCTGGTCGGCTCGAACGACGGCAGCGGAGCGTTCACGATACCCCGCACTCCGGTGCGACGACGCCTGCATGGTCTGCCGCGCTTTACGGTCACCCGGGGTGGGGAGTTCTGTTTTGTGCCCAGCCTGTCGGCGCTGCGCTGGTTAAGCGAATTGAATCCCTAGTTGTCGAACGGCAAGCCGCCATGACAGGCCTGTGCCAGGCGCGAGAGAGGTGGCCTGGCTGCCCATTGTCGGGTTCGAATTGCCTGAGCGCACGTTTGAAACGATCAGCGTATTCTGCCCCGTCTCCGGGCAGTGGGAATGAGACCGTTCTTGCCTCGGCCAAGAAAATGATTTAGCTGAAACGGCTTAGAGAGCCTCGGGCGGGGGCGCCGGCACGGTTCGACTCTGGACCGGCGGATGGGTCGGCGACCGTGGTGATCAACCCATGCGAATGGAAACTACACGCGGCCGGGGTGCTGATCGCGGCCGGCACCGACTTCGGCGGCGGGTCGCTGCGCGCCAACCACCTCGCCTGGGAGGTGCAGACCCTGGTCGCCACCGGCCTGCCACCCGCCGACGCGCTCGCCGCCGCCACGGTGAATGGCGGCCGGCTGCTCGGCGAACCGGACGCCGGGGTGCTCCGCCCCGGCGGCCCGGCCGACTTCGCGCTCGTGCACGGCGACCCGCTGTCCGACCCGGCAGCGCTGTGGCGGGTCTGGCGCACCACCTGGTAGCCCAGCCGGTGGCCCACACGTGGCGACCCGCGGGGTCGCCAGGGCGGCCGTCGCGGGCTACGCGCCGCGGGGGACGTCCGAGGGGATGGTGTCGTCGGGCTCCGGGGGGCGGACCCGGCGGGTGACCGAGGTGCCCGCGGTGCCGAGCAGGGCGCCGAGCCTGCGGCGCATCGGCGAGGGCGGCGAGCCGTCGGGATGCGGCCGGCTCAGGTGGTGGCCGACCAGCGTCGCGTAGATGCTCAGCGTCTGCGCCGCGGTGGCGAAGTCGAGCGTGCTGAACACCTCGTCGGCCAGCCCGAACGGCACCGACAGCGGCAGCGGCCCGCGGGCGTACTCCACCGCCCACACGCCGTCGGTGAAGTTCATCGCCCTGGCCTGCTTCGGCCCCACGTAGACGCGGTCGGCCGGCCGGTATACCCGCTTCTCGAACTGGCCCTCGCCGTAGTACCACATCTCGCCGTCGATGACGGTGTCCCAGAAGCCGACCGCGTGCCGCCCCGAGTGGCCCTCCGAGCCGATCGGCGTTCCCCAGATCATGATGTACTCGAAGATCGACGCGTAGTACAGCTTCATCTGGATCATCGCGCCGCCGGCGTTGCTGAAGATCCAGGGCTGGTCCAGGTCCAGCCGGTCGGGGTACCTGCCCTCCATCGCCATGGCGAACGCGTCGAACATCGCCGGCTTCGGCTTGCCCAGGCAGGCCAGCGCACACTCGTGGACGACGTCGGGGTCGAACACGTGGGTCATCTACGGTGCTCCTTCCGGGTGCACAGCATCCAACCACGGTGCCCGCGGCGGTGCGGACGGCGGTGGGCGAGGATGCGTACCCGACGGCGGTTATCGCCGGGCACCGGGCCCCGAGCGGGGGAGGGGGTGGCGGCATGGTGGCTAACCAGCGGCTGGAGCTCGCGGACTGGCGCCGGCGGGTGGCGGAGCTGTACGCGGCGGTGCGCGCCGAGGCCGACCCGGAGCAGGGCCACGCGCGGTGGCGGGACGGCCGGGACGCGCTGTTCCGGACCCACCCGCAGAGCCCGCTCGGGCCGGACGACCCGCTGCGCGGGACCGGCCTGCCGTACTGGCCCTACGACCCCGCCCTGCGCTTCGAGCCGCCGCTGCTCGCCGCACCCGAACCGGTCCGCCTGCGCGTGCCCACCGACGGGGACGGCATCACGACCCTGGTGCTGGCCGGCCGGGTCGAGCTGCCCGAACCGCTGGCCGCCACCGTCGACGTCTGGTGGCTGGACCAGTACGCCGGCGGCCTGTTCGTCCCGCTGCGCGACGGCTCCGCGGGCTCCACCAGCTACGGCGGGGGGCGCTACGCGCTGGATACCGCCAAGGGCGCCGACCTCAGCGGCGGCCCCGGCACGCTGGTCCTCGACCTCAACTTCCTCTACCACCTGTCCTGCCGCTACGACGCCGCCTGGCAGTGCCCGCTCGCCCCGCCGGGAAACACCATCGCCGCACCGGTCAACGCGGGCGAGCGGCTGTAGCGGAGACGGCGCCGGGTGGCGGCGGCGCGACCCTGCGCCCTGCACCACCCGGCGCCGGTCACCGGCGAACCTGGTCCGGGTTCAGCGGGCGTACCGGGCGAAGATGTGGGTGAACTCCCACGTCGTCTGGGCCAGGCCGGAGCAGCTGTCGCTGGCACGGCCGCCCGGGCAGTTGCCGTTGTCGCGCTGCAGCGCCCAGAACGACAGCTCCGCGAGCCCCATGTTCCGGGCCCACCGCTGGATGGTGCGGGCGTTGTCGAGGGTGAAGATCTCCGGCGGCCCGAAGTCGTCCACGCCGATCATCTCGGTGACGCCGGTCATGGCCCACAGCTGGCGGGACGACTTGTCCGGGTAGACGCCGTGGAGCTGGGCGTGCACGGCGTTGGCGGCGTTCATGGAGTCGGTGGCCATCTCGTGCGGCTGGTTGTCGTAGTAGTCGAAGGTCATGATGTTGACGACGTCGACCCGGGCGTGGTTCTCGACCGCGTTCTGCAGCACGTGCAGGCCGGTCGCCGTCAGCCCGAAGGTGGCCACCGGCAGCGTGTAGACGAACTGCACCGTGCGGTGTTGCGCCCGCGCCCAGTCCTCGACCAGCGCGATCGCCTTGTTGCGCCGGTCGATGCCGGGCAGGTCGTTCAGCGCGTCGACCTCGATGTCCAGGTCGAGCCGGGTCACGTCGTAGGTGGTGATGACGTGCTCGAACGCCGCGGCGATGTCCGGGACGCTCTGGCAGCTGTCGGCAAGCTCGGTGCCGGTGCTGTCCGCGGCGTACCCGCCGAAGGACGGGATGACGTCGCCGCCGCTGGCCCGGATCTGGGCGATGTCGGCCCCGTAGATCTCGGGCGAGACCGGCGTGGCGGGGTTGGCGTTCCAGTGCACCGTGCAGGACCCGACGGCCGGGGTCTGCAGGAACGCCATGTTCAGGAACCTGGCGCCGGACTGCCGGGCCAGCGCGGCCGGGCTGTCGGTGGTGTACGCCTCGAAGTAGGGGGCGAAGACGTGGGCCGGCAGCCGCTTTCCGTGGCCGCCCTGGTGGTTGTCGGGCTGCGCTGCGGCCGGGGTCGCCGACAGCACTCCCCCAAGGCAGATCAGGCTGGCGCCGACGGCGAGGACGGTGGCTAAACGCGACCGGTGCATCGAGTTACCCACTCTCGGCGAATCAATTAATAAACTTTATTATTGGGCAGAGGAAATGCTAGGACGGCCGCCGCGGGGGTGTCAAGGCTGGCGCGGCTAGCGCCGGCGAGCCGCGGGGTTGCCGGGCAGTCACGCTGTCGCGATGGTGTGGCAGCATGACAGCATGACGGAGAAGGTGCTGACTATCCGGATGAGCGAGCAGGAGCACCGCGCGCTCAAGCTGTACGCGGTCCTCCAGGGCCGCAGCGTCAACGCGGTGGTCACCGACCTGATCCGCGCGGAGCTGGGCAGGCACGCGCCGGCCGACACCGGCCGCAGCCGCGAGGAGTTTGTCGCCGACCTGCTGGTCCGGTTCGGGATCGACCCGGACAGCCCCGAACACCGGGCCGCGGTCGAGCGGGCCCGCGCCGACGTCCGGCGCGCCGGCCACCATCACACCGGACAGGGAGCGGCGTGACCGAACCCGCCGATCCGATCGTGCCGGACTCCTCGGTCCTGGTGGCCTACGAGCGGATGAAGACCGGCGCGCGAGTCCGCGGTCGACGTCGGCGCGGCCGTGCCAGGGTTGCGCGGCGAGGAGTTGGAGGTCGCGCACGTGGTGTGGTGCGCGACCGGGCACGAGGACGACGGCGATCCCGCGTCGCGGTGGCCGGTCGCGACGTACTGGCCGGACTGGTACGCAGGCCAGGGCGTCCGGGTCATCGCGCTCTAGCCGGAGTTCCGCAGATGGTAGGCATTTGGGGGCCTCTGCCGCGGCGTTGTTGCAGGTCACGGGCTTGCAGTGTGTCTCGGGGGCTGATTTCGTGTAGGCACACGATGTGTGGCGTGTCGCTCGACACCGCAACGGGTTGAGTGCTTGGGTGTAGGTGTGTACTTGCGGGAGGCGCGGCGGCGGAACCGGGACGGGTCGACGGTGTCGTACCTGCAGTTGGCGCACAACCAGCGGCACCCGATCACGGGTGTGTCGACGGCGAAGGTGATTCACAGCTTCGGCCGGGCGGAGAGGGTGGACCGGGCCGGGCTGGCCCGGCTGGTCGCCTCGATCTCCCGGTTCCTGGACCCGCAGCAGGCCGTGGCCGCCGCGGGCGGGGCCGAGGTGGAGGTGGTGGACTCCCACCGGCTGGGCGGAAGCTGGGTGCTGGACCGGCTGTGGGAACGGCTCGGGATCGGCGCCGCGGTCCGCCGGGTCGCCGAGCACCGGAAACTCGACGGTGAGCTCGCCGAGCGGGTGGTCTTCGCGCTGGTCGCACAGCGGGCGCTGGAACCCGGCTCCAAGCTGGCGGGCTGCGCCGCACCCCCAGTGGCCTGCTCCGCGTGGATGCCGCCGCCGCCAAGCGGGAGGCCCACCTGGACGGCAAGTGGCTGCTACGCACCTCCGACGTGACGCTGACACCCGAGGACCTGGCCGCGGCCTACAAGCAACTGCTGGCCGTCGAACGCGGCTGGCGCGACATGAACAGCTCCCTCGGGCTCCGCCCGGTCCACCACCGCCGCGAGGACCGCATCCGCGGCCACATCCAACTGTGCTGGCTCGCGCTGCTCCTCATCCGCGTGATCGAGAACACCACCGACCAGACCTGGCCGAACCTGCGGCACGAACTCGACCGGATGCACCTGGTCACCCTGGCCACCCCCAACGGCCGAGTCGCCCAACGCTGCCAAGCCACCCCCGGCCAACGCGCCATCCTCACCGCCCTCGACCTACCCGAACCACCCCGGTTCTTCGACTTCACCCCCGCCACCGACCAGGACTAACCCCACCCCGACGACACCGGCCCGTAGTAACACGACCCCCAACGCCGTCGTTGACATCCGCCCAGGTCAGACCCCGAATCGGCCAGATCGTGTGCTCACCATCCGCGGAACTCCGGGCAGACGGTAAATACGATACCAGTGCAGGAAGTGTTCGACCGTCAAGTCAGTACCAGCTCCACCTCTACCACAGCCGTGAGACGCCACAACGTGACATGCGGCGTTCCGAGACCGCTCTGCGAGCTGGCCACCTGCGGAACTCGGCGGCCGGCCGCGATCCGGAGGGCCGGCCGGTCGAGGCACCGCCATCCGACAGCAGCACCGTTGACCTCAAGCCCGCGGACGCTTTGCCGCGGCACTCACGACCGTGGAGGCCCCATGCCAGCCGAGCCCCTGAGCCAGGTCGCGCGCTCGCTCGGCATCGCGCAATCCGGCGCTACGGTCCTCCAGCAACCCGCGGCACCGTTCGACCTGCCCGGGGAGGCCGCCAAAGCCGCCCGACTCCTCGCACAGCTCACCTCCACGCTCGACCAGTTCGCCGCCTTGCACGACTTCACCTCTGGGCTGGGCCTGTCCGCACCACAACTCGGCATCACCCGCGCCGCCGCGGTCATCCACGTCCCGAACGGCCAGTGCTACGCCTTGCTCAACCCTCGGATCGTCGCCCAGTCCGCCGACACCGACGAAGACTACGAGGGCTGCCTCAGCTTCTATGACGTCCGCGGTCTGGTCACCCGCCCGGTCACCCTCCACATCGAGCACCAGAACCTCGACGGCCAATACACCGTCACCGAATTTCCGCACGGTCTGGCCCGGCTCGCCGCCCACGAAATCGACCACCTCCGTGGCCTCCTCTATACCGACCGCATGCCCGCTGGCCTTTCGCCGATCGAGGTCCGGCCGTACCGGCGGGCCCCCGGGAAGCCGGCACGCGGCACGACCCGCTGACCGCATCGAAGGATTGCCGCTGCACGACGTGAGCGCACCGCGCCTGGAACTGCACCGTCTCATCGACGCCTACCCGAGGAGACCCCGATGGTATCCGCTCGATCGGCCGTCACAACTGCCGTCTGCGTGGCCCGCAAACCGTTGCCGGAAATTGCCACGGCTCTCCTTCCCGGCCCGGCTCGGCAGTTCGGTCAGCGGTCGCACGGGGGCACGTCGGCGGGATCGTCCGCCGCCAACGCGAAGGGTCGGTGAGATGCACACGCGAGTTCGACGGGCCAGACACCGGGCCGCTGACCTGGCCGGTCCGGTTCACCGACGGGACATCGGCCGCGGACATTGTCGTCGTCGGACGTAGGATCGCCGGACTATTGGCCGCGACGCGGTTGGCCGCCGGTGGCGCGCGGGTGACGCTGCTGGAGCGCGGTGCCTTGGGAAGCGGCGCGAGCGTGAGCAACCACGGAATCGTGCATTCCGGTGCGCTGTACGTCCGGCACCATCCGAGCGTGCTCCACCCGTGTCAACGCGCCCAGGCGATGGTGCAGGCCGAGTTCCCGGACGCGGCGATCGGCGTGTTTCCCGCGATCTACTTCGGCCAACCCGACCGGGTGAGCGCCGTCGCGCACGAACTGAGCCGGCGGGGCCTCGGCTGGAAGCCGGCGCGGCCACCAGCGCTGGTCCGGCAGGCACCCGAATCCGCCGCCGGCATGGGCACGTTGGTGGTCAAGGAGACAATCGTCTCCTCCCGTCAGGTCCTGGTCGAGCTGGTCACTCGTGCTGGCGCACTCCGTGTCCGGATCCTGCCCTGGACGGCCGCCACCGATCTCGACCAGCACCGCGGCCGGTGGCTGGTCGGCCTGCCAGGCGGGCGGCGCCTGCCCTCCGGCACCGTCGTACTCGCGGCGGGGGAAGGCAACCGCCGCCTACTGGCGCGGCTCGCGCCCCGAACGGCGGACCTGATCCGATCCCGGCTGGAGCTGATGATCTACCTACCCGGCTACCGCCCTGCCGCCCCGATGTTCTGCCTGGACTACGGCGGGCCGACGCTCGTTCCCGCCTGCGGTGGAGCGCTGGTCTCATTCCACGGCGCGCCCAGACTGGACCATGACGACCGCTGCGGCCGGCCCGTTCCGCTCGGCCGCGCCACTCAGCTCCTGCACGCGGCGACGGTGTTCCCGGGCCTGGCCGACCACGCGGCCGACGCGGCCGCCTACACATGCGTGAAGACCGAATGGGCCGATGAGCACGCCGACCAGTGGGGATCACGGCCCGAGCACGCGGTCATCGACCACGCCGCCCACGGCCTGTCCGGCCTGCTCAGCCTGATCCCCGGCAAGATGACGCTTGCCTTCCAGGCCACCCGCGAGCTTGCCCAACTCGTCCTCGGCGGGCCCGTGCCGCTCGCTCCGCCGCGCCCCCGCCTCAGCAATTCGCTCACCGATGCCGCCGCCGCACAGGTGGCGGTCGAGCCATGGCGCGCCGTCCCGGATCCGGTGGTGCGCGCGTCATGAACGCCGACGTCCGACCGTTCCAGATCGGGATCACCGAGGAGGAGGTCGCCGAGTTCACCGCGCTTGCCGGCGACGTCCTGCGGTCCGGCAGGCTGATCCTCGGCGAGCAGACCGAACGGTTCGAGGCCGAGTTCGCCGCCGTCGCCGGTACCGCACACGCGGTTGCCGTCGCATCGGGAACGGTCGCCCTGGAGATCCTCCACCGGGCAACAGGCGGCGCCGGCCGCACCGCGCTGATAGCGGCGAACACCAACTACGCCACCGCCGCAGCCGCCGAACACGCCGGAGCCCGGGTCCGGCTCTACGACGCCGGCCTGTACGCCACCGCCGCGGCAATCACCTGCGCCCTGGACCGGCACCCCGACACGCACAGCGTGACCGTCGTCCACATCGGCGGATACATCAGCCCCGACCTCGACGCCATCGCCCACCTTGCCAAGCCCGGGGCGTGCTGCTGTTCGAAGACGCCGCCCACGCCCACGGCAGCACCCGCAACGGCCGCCCCGCCGGCAGCCTGGCCGACGCCGCCGCCTTCTCCTTCTACCCCACCAAGATCCTCACCACCGCAGAAGGCGGAGCCATCACCACCGACGACCCGAACCTGGCCGCGCTGTGCCGTACCTACCGCGATCAGGGCAAGGACGCCACCGGCAACCACCACGTCCTCGCCGGCAGTAGCTGGCGGATGCCCGAGGTCTCCGCGGCCCTCGGTCGAGTCCTACTCCGCCGGCTACCGGCCACCCTGGCCCACCTCCGCGGCGCCATGCGCGCCTACACCGTGGGTCTCCAGGCCAGCCACCACCTCACCGTCATCGACCACGACCCCCAGACGCTGTCCGGCCACAAGTACCTCGTCCTGGCCGCCGACCCGCCCAGCCGCAACCAGATCACCCGCCGTGCCGCCGCTGCCGGCGTCCAGCTCGCCCGGGGCGTCTACACCCACCCCCTGCACCGGCAGCCCGTGCTCGCCGACATCGCCGCCGCGTCGGCCACCCGGGCCGGATACCCGCTGGCCGACGACTTCGCCGACCGGCACCTGTGCCTACCCCTGTGGCGCACGATCCCCGACCGCGACATCGCCCGCACCCTCCACCTGCTCACCGCTCCGAACCCGGCAGGATCAACACCATGAAGTGGACCGTCGGTGAAAGCCGCACCCTCTACGACTGCCCCTGGTTCCGACTCGACCTCACCGACATCACCCTGCCCGGCGGCCAGCAGATCGCCCACCACGTCATCCGCGTCCCAACCCCCGCCGTCGGCATCCTCGCCGTCGACGCCGACGACCGCGTCCTCCTGCAGTTCCGCCACCGCTTCATCACCGACCGATGGGGCTGGGAAATCCCCGCCGGCACCGCCGAACCCGGCGAAGACCCCGCCACCGCCGCGCTACGAGAACTGGAAGAGGAGACCGGCGTACGCTGCCACACCGCCGAACTGCTGACCCGGTTCGCCACCAGCAACGGCCTCACCGACCAGGAGTACTACATCTACCGAGCCACCAACCCGACACCCGGCAACCCGGCAACCCGGCAACCTCAACCGAGGAAAGCAGCCAACTCCGTTGGGTAACCGAGCCGAAGAACGTTCTTGTCCATCGTAGCTCGTGCCAACGCCGATAACCTCGTGAGCGTAGGTCTCGGCGAGGCGATCTTCGCCGACGATGCGGTAGCAGTCCATGGCGTAGAAGTCGTATTTAGATGGGTCGACCATAAAGTGGTTGTCCAGGTTCGTTGGGTAGGGCAGAGACTCAAGGAGATTACGACCCTGGTCTAGCGCGACTTCGACTTGGCGGCGGTCGCCGAGGCGTGCCCATGCTTTGGCTTTTTGGGCAGCGAGCTGGACGGTGACGCTGTGGCCGCCGGCTATCTCGCGGCCTGCTTCGCTGGCGACGATCACGCCGCGGTAGTCGCCTTGGGTGAGGGCGAACCAGGCGGCCATCTCGTACGCCCAGCCCATGATCTTGGCGTTGCCGGCTTCGGTGCCCAGGGACATGGCGCACTGGCGGGTGGCTTCGGCGGGGCTCGGAGGGGTCCTGGTAGCTGCGCTTGGTCCTGGTGCTCATCGTCGCCTCCACGAGTCGGGCGGAGCTTCCACCAACGCTCCAGGAAAGCGCCGTGATGTCGATTGACTCGGGCGGACGGATTTGTTGCGAGCACCGCTGCATTCCGAGCAGCCTCTTCGTCGGCCGCCTTCTGCCTGATAGGCAGCACTCGTTTCTCCAGATGCCGCAAGATCATGGGCGCGGCCGACCTGGCCGCAAGGAGATCATCTTGCGGGAGGTCAATTACGAAGCGGTCGCTGCGATGGGGCCGGGGCCAGCCACGGACTGATCGAGCATCTGGACACCCTGGCCCGCCGCCCGGGGTATCAGCTGGTCTACTCGGTGGGCTGAGACCTGTGGGAACGCGAACGCCACGCCATCGATCTAGTGCCGGAACAGGCCTGGCAGATCGCCATCGATCACCGCGGACAGGTCCGCGAACGCCGCGCCGAGACCGCCTGCGACAACATCAGCTGCGCCCATCGCACGTGCTGGGTCGAACAAGCCCACGTCACCGAGCTCACGCCGCTGCTGCGCGACGGCCCGGACGGCGACCAGCTCGCCAGCTGGCCCGCCAGCATGCGTGTGTTCGCCCGCCGGGAGCGGCCACACCCCGGCGCCCAACTGTCCCTGTTCGAAACCGCCGACGGCTGGCGCTACAGCCTGTGGGCCACCAACCTGCCCACCACCCAGGCCGGCTGGCGGAGCAACCTGGTCTACATCGACGCCGCCCACCGAGTACACGCCCGGGTGGAGGACCGCATCCGCACCGGCAGAGACTGCGGCATCGGCCGCTTCCCCTCCGAATCGTTCGCGATCAACACCGCGTGGCTGGCCGTCTCGATGATCGCCGCCACCCTGCTGGCCTGGCTACGCCACCTCGCCCTCGACGCTGACCTGGCCAAAGCCGAACCCAAGACGCTGCGCTACCGCATCCTGCACACCGCCGCCCGGCTCGCCCGCAGCGGACGCCGCCGCCGGCTCCGCATCGCTGCCAGCTGGCCCTGGGCCAGCGACATCGCCACCGCCTGGACCCGCATCACCGCCCTCGCCCAGGCACCCTGACTCGCACCAACCCGTCCCGACGACCGAGGAAAGGACTCCCGGGGCCCGTGGAACCCCCGACCGAGCCCTTTCTGCTACCTTCTCGGCTCATACCGCATCGCCACCGCCCCCGAGCCGAACTCCAGCCGGCTCACGAGCTTCAAGTCGATATGCTTCGATAGCCCCGCGAACAACGTCGGCCCATGGCCCGCTAGCCTGGGCTGCACCACGAACTCGTACTCATCGATCAATCCCAGCTCCGCCAACGCCAGCGGGAGCTTCACGCCTGCCACGAACAGTCCCTTACCCGACTCCCGCTTGAGCTGCTGAACGGCCTTCCCCA
>WNGA01004280.1_pt1 | contig 35560 bp, 35 predicted proteins | sample 5400061 | NCBI WGS metagenome assembly WNGA01 (sample SAMN13153366, study PRJNA577476) | soil metagenome | isolation source: 100 cm soil or saprolite under grassland replicate 2 | place: USA:California | collected 2016-06-15
GCTAATCGCAGTGTTCGACGGCGAGGTAAGCCGCGCGTGGTGTGCGTTCGTCGAGGGCCTGGTGGGGTCGCAGAGAGTTTGACTCACTCCACGGCCCGGAGGTGCTTTACCGCCGAGCAGCGCCTCGGCTCACCGAACGGCTAGTGAGGAGAGAGCAATGACCAAACTGGGCAAGTATCCGTGGAATTGGACATCAATCCGTGGACCCTACAAGTAGTTCAGAGGCTCCTGGCGGCCATCGGGGCGAACCGTGAGTACTGGCCCTGGAAGGTGACCGTCACGGTGTCGGTCGGCCCGTTGCGGTGCTTGGCCAGGATCAGGTCTGCCTCGCCCTTGCGGGGGGACTCCGGGTCGTACAGGTCATCACGGTAGATGAAGAGCACGACGTCCGAGTCCTGCTCGAGCGCTCCACTTTCACGCAAATCGGACAACATGGGCTTCTTGTCCGCGCGGGCCTCTGGCTGCCGAGACAGCTGGGAGATGGCGATGACCGGGACCTCCAACTCCTTGGCGAGCAGCTTGAGGCCGCGGGAGATCTCGCTCACCTCCTGCTGGCGGTTCTCGAACCGCTTGGTCGGCTGCATGAGCTGGAGATAGTCGACGATCACCAGACCGAGGCCGTGGCGCTGCTTGAGGCGGCGGCACTTGGCCCGGATCTCCATCATCGTGGTGCCAGCGGAGTCGTCGATGAACAGCGGGGCCTCGGCCAGCCTCCCCAGCGAGCGGGTCAGTCGGGCCCAGTCCGACTCCTCCATCCGCCCGGTCCGCAGTCGCTGCATGTCCACCGTGCATTCCGCGCACATGAGCCGCTGGACCAGCTCGGTCCGGCTCATCTCCAACGAGAACACCACGGTCGGCGCGCCAGCCCGCACCGACGCATGCCGGGCGACGTCCAGACCCAGGGTTGAGTTGTGCGTGGGGACCATCGACCGGCTGGCGAGGTAGAGATGGTCGGGGCCGTCGACCTCGACGCAGCGCACCGGCACGCTGGGGACGGGCCGCACGGCGGTGATGAGCCGCTTGCCGCTGCGACGACCCGGACCCCTCCGCTCCTTGTGCAGCAGCCGCTTGCGTTCCAGACGGAACACGTCGTCTTCTGTCGAGAAGGTGAGGGTGTATGCCGTGGAGGAGTCCGCCGTCCGTTCCTTGACCCGTTTCGTGGATAGAGCGCAGCGGTAGCCGAGACTCACGATCAGCTCACGGGCGTCCTCGGCCAGACGCCGTGAGGTCACGCTGAACTGCACCGCCCCGCCGCTGGCGACGCTCCCATCGATGTCGAGCAATCCGGCGAGGAGCGAACGTCGCTGCACCTCCGAGGCCCGCAAATACATCGCGGGGATGTGCTTGTTCTGCGGGACGCCCCGCAGGCCGTCGAGCAGCCCGCCCTCGGGCACCACCCGCAACCCGTCTGCCTCCAGGTAGACGACGATCTCGGGGTCGGCGGTCGTGATCCTGGCACTCGCCGCATGGCCGTCGCCCAGCCAGACCCCGAGGGCATACGGCGGCAGCGGCAGCTCCTGCGGGGGCAGATCCAGCGGCCTGGCGTTCACAACGGCGTGGTTCAACCGCGGCTCGGTGTCATTGCCGCGGAGGGTCGCGAACAGCTCCTCCGTGGTCTTCACCGACGGGAAGGTCCGCTGTGTCCGGTAGCGGTTGTCTCCGCGGGCGGCCGCCCATGCCGACTTGCGCGATGCCCGGGTCTCGGTCAGCCACTGGTGCTGCGCGTCGGCGACGATGACGGTTCCGTCCGAGAACTCGACCTCGTAGCAGGGTCGGCCGTGCAGGACCTCGGTCGCGGCGACGACGGTCGTCGGCCTGCCGTCCGCACCGATCAGCTGGTCCCCGACCGCGACATCGCCCATGGTCGTCCAGCCGGCCGGGGTGGGGAGGGGTGTGTCGAGCGCGAGTGCCTTCCCGACGCCCGGGCGTGCCGCGACGATGATCAGGTTGGAGGGCTGCAGGCCGGAGGTGAGGCGGTCGAGCTCGGCGAAGCCGGTGGGGACGCCGGTGATCTCGCGGTGGTCCTCGTGGAGGCGCTCGATCGCCTCCAGGGTCCCGGTGAGGACGTCCCGCAGGCTCTGGTAGTCCTCGCTGACCCGGCCCTGGGCGACCTGGTAGACCCACGACTCGGCCAGGTCGACGGCCCGCTCGACGTCCTGCGGGGTCTCGTAGCCGACCTGCACGATGCGGGTGCCGACGTCGATCAGCCGGCGGAGGACCCCGGCCTCCTTGACGATGCGGGCGTAGTAGGCGGCGTTGGCGGCGGTGGGCACGCCGGCCACCAGGGTGTGCAGGAACGGCGCGCCACCGACGTCGGCGAGGGCGCCGTTGCGGCGCAGCTCCTCGGACACGGTGACGGCGTCCACGGCGCCGCCGTGGGAATAGAGGTCCAGGACCGACCGGAACACCGTCCGGTGCGCCGGCCGGTAGAAGTCGTCCTCGTGCAGCAGCTCGAGGACCTCGGCGATCGCATCCTTGGAGAGCAGCATCGAGCCGAGGACCGACTCCTCGGCCTCGACGTTGTGCGGTGGGACGCGCTCGTAGGCTGGGGAAGCGCTGGCCCGCGAGCCACCGTCGGAGACGGGGCGGACGGCCATTGCTGATCTCCTTCTCGTTGCTCCCCGAGCTACCCGGGCACGACCTCCAGGTTGACGGTCGCCTCGACCTCGGGGTGGAGCCGGACGGTTAGGCGGTGGGTGCCGACCGACTTGATCGGAGCGTCCAGGTGGATGCGGCGCCGGTCGATGGCGGTGCCGCCGCTGCGCTGGACCGCCTCGACGATCTGCGGGGTCGTGATCGACCCGAAGAGGCGGCCCTCCTTGCCCGCCTTGGCGGGGATGACCACGCGCAGGGACTCGAGGTGGCCGGCGATCGACCGTGCCTGCTCGAGGTCGGCGATCTCGCGCGCAACCCGGCGCGAGCGGATCCCCTCCGCCTGGCGGACCGCGCCGGGCGTGGCCAGGCGGGCGAGGTTGCGTGGCAGCAGGTAGTTGCGGCCGTAGCCGTCGGCGACCTCGATGATGTCCCCGGGGGCGCCGACCCCGCGGACCTCCTGGTTCAGGATGACCTTCACGTGATCCGTCCTATCGAATCGAGTAGGGAAGCAGGGCCATCTCGCGGGCGTTCTTGACGGCGGCGGCGACGTCGCGCTGGTGCTGGGCGCAGTTGCCGGTGACCCGGCGGGCGCGGATCTTGCCCCGGTCGCTCATGAACTTGCGCAGCAGGTTGACGTCCTTGTAGTCGATGTAGTCCTGCTTCTCCGCGCAGAACTGGCAGAACTTGCGCTTGGGCTTGCGCTGGAAGGTGCTCTTGGGCATGCGTTTGGTGCCTTTCTCGGTCAGAACGGCGGCTCGTCGTTGAACTGGCCGCCCTTGTTCGCCCCGGCCGAGCTGCCCGCCCAGTCGCCGCCACCACCCGAGCCGCTCCGGCTGGCGCGCTCGACCTTGGCGGTGGCGAACTTGAGGCTGGGGCCGATCTCGTCGGCCTCGACCTCGGTGACGGAGCGCTTCTCGCCCTCCGGTGTCTCCCAGGAGCGGGTCCGCAGCCGGCCGACCACGATGCAGCGAGCGCCCTTCTGCAGGGTCTCGGCCACGTTCTCGGCCTGCTGGCGCCAGACGTTGACCCGGAAGAAGGAGGTCTCCCCGTCCTTCCAGGAGTCGCCCTCGCGGACGCGGGGGGTGACGGCCAGCCGGAAGTTGGCCACCGCCGCCCCGTTGGGGGTGAAGCGCAGCTCGGGGTCGTCGGTCAGGTTGCCGACGAGCATGACTTGGTTGTCGACTGCCACTCGCGTACCACCTCGCTCACATCCCGCGCCGGCTGGAAGCCGGGCACGAACCAGTACAACGGCCCAGGATGGGCCAGCGGGGAAGGGAGACGCCGGTCAGGCGGCCTCGGGCCGGATGACCTTGTGCCGGACCACATTGTCGGCCAAGAAGAGCACCCGCGACAGCTCGTCGACCGTCTCGGGCGTCGCTTCGAGGTCGACGACCGTGTAGTAGCCCTCGTTGAGGTGCCGGATCTCGTACGCGAACCGACGCTTGCCCCAGTGGTCGATGCCCGAGACCTTGCCACCCCGGCTGGTGATGGTGGTCATGAACCGGTCGACCGCCGCCTTGGCGTCTTTGTCCTCCAGGCTGGGGTCGAGGATCAGCATGACTTCGTAGTGACGCATGTCACCTCCTCTGGACTGAGCGGCCCCCGTGGTGGGAGCAGGAGCGTGAAGCCGGCCGAGGGTAGCAGCGCGCCGCCCTGGCGGGCAACGGCGCTGTACCTGCGGTCGGTGTGATCCCAGCCATGCAGCAAGTTTCCCATCGACCCCCGACAGTCATCGCCGGCTGTCCACAGCCCCACCGAAGGCGCGCACGACCAGCACGCAGGCGACGAGCAGCAGGAGGTTCCGCAGCGTGAGCAGGCCGACGTCCAACGGGTAGAGGCGACGGAGCTGGCTGTAGCGGAAGGGGAAGATCACCTGGCTCACCAGGGCGGCCGCCACCAGCGTCCAGAGCGCCCGCCGGCCGGCGAGCACGGCGGCCAGGGCGGCCATCGGCGCGCAGAGCCACACCAGGTACTGGGGCGACAGCACCCGGGTGGGCAGCATGAAGGCGAAGACGCCAATCGCGAACGCGGCCGCCCAGTCGGCCGGGCCCAACCCGCCGAGCCGGCGCGAGCGGCGCCAGACCAGCCACGCGGCCCCGGCGAGCATTGCCAGGGTGGCGACACCCGACAGCAGCTTGGCCGCGTCCGACACGCTCGAGCTCAGGTCGTAGGCGCCGAAGCTGGTGACGGTGCGGGCCTGCGGCCCCCCGAACAGGTCGAGCAGGGCGATGGCGTTGGCCCACAGGCTCTCGATCTGCACCCCCCGTTGCACGTGGAACAGGACCGAGTCGGCCGTCCCCCTGACCGACAGCAGCAGGGCCGGCACCACGGTGAGGCCGAAGCCGGCCAGGAACGGCGGCACCGTCCGCAGCAGCGACCGGCGCCAGCCCATCGCCGGGACCAGGCCGAGCACCAGCAGCGGGGCGAGCACCCCGGGGAAGATCTTGGCGGCGGTGCCGTAGCCCAGCGCGGCCGCCGCCCAGCCGGGGCGCCCCTCGGCGGCCATGGCCGCCGCCAGCAGCACGCAGACGGCCGGGACGAGGTCGAAGCGGAGCACCAGCAGCGGCCCCATCGCCACCATCGCGAGCACGTAGGCCAGGGGGATCCGCCGCCTGCCCCGGTCCACGATCCTGCCGAGCCGGCTCGCCGCCCACAGGCCGACGGCGTCGACCAGCACCATCTCGCAGGCGAAGGCGAGCCGGTAACCGGCGCCGGTGCCCACCGCCAGGCCGGGCAGGATGGTGAAGGGCACGCTGCCCGGCGGGTACTCGATGGCGACGTCCCGGTAGGGCAGCTCGCCCTGGAACATGCGCTCGACCTTGGCCGCGTAGAAGCGGGCGTCGCCGAAGACGGCCGCCGAGTACAGGCGGGGATTGAGCGAGACGACCAGCAGGATGGCCCTGGTCAGGACCCAGAGCCCCACGACCAGCAGGTCGGCGCCGCCCGCCGAGCGGCCGTCCCGACCCTCGGCCCGGGCCTCGCCCTCCACGCTCGCGGCCCGCACGCGTCCGGGTCCCGGCTACGGTCTGGTCGGACCTGGGCCAGGCCCGGGCAGGGGCGGGAGTGAGGTCTGCGGCGGGCCCGGCAGCGAGGTGGGGGTCGGGTACCCCGGCGGGTCGGTCGGCTTCGGCTGGCTGTTCTGCACCACCGTGGTGGGCGGCACGGTGGTGGGGTTCAGGACGACCCCAAAGGTCTGCGGCTGCGGCTCGACGAACGACTGCGGCGGCGTGCCCCTGGTCGCCTCGACCATGAAGGCGCGCCAGATCTGGGCGGGCAGCGTCCCACCGGACACGGCGCGCAGCCCGTGGACGTTGTAGAGCTTGTGCTTGGGGTTGTCGTAGCCGAGCCAGACGGAGGCGACCAGGTCGGGCGTGTAGCCGACGAAGCGTGCATCGGTGTACTTGGAGGTGGTGCCGGTCTTGCCGGCGACCTGCCGGTCGAACAGCCGGGCGGCCGTGCCCGTGCCGCTCTCCACCGCGCGCCGCAGGACCATGTTGATGGTGTCGGCCTGGCTCTCGTGGATGACCTGCACGCCCTTGGTGCGATAGTTGTGCTGCTCGATCGTGCGGTCGTTGGAGTCGACCACCTTCTCGACCAGGTGGGGCGCGTGGTGCCAGCCGCGGTTGGCCCAGGTCCCGAACGCCGAGGCGAGCTGCAGGGTGGTGACGTCGCCCGAGCCGAGCGCGAGCGGCAGGTAGGGCCGCAGGACGGGCCGCCTCTCCAGCGGGCTCGCGCCCGGCTTGACCGGGGTGCCGAGGTTCAGCTCGGCGGCCAGGCCGTGCCGCTTGGCCAGCTCGGCCACCCGCTTGGGCCCATCCTGCAGCTTGTCCATGAGCTGGACGTACACGGTGTTGACCGAGAGCCTGGTCGCCTCCTGCAGGTTCATCCAGCCGTAGTTGGTGTCGTCGTAGTTGCTGTACTTGCGGCCCCTGACCTCGAGCTCCGCCGGGCCGTCGAACGAGGATTGGACCGAGATGCCATCGGCCAGCGCCTGGGCGAGCACGAACGGCTTCATGGTCGAGCCCGCCTGCCTGATCGAGTCGGTGGCGTAGTTCCACTGGCGCTGGGCGTAGTTGCCGCCGCCGTACATCGCCCGCACCGCCCCGCTCTTGGGGTCGATGGCGACCAGCGCCGCCCTGGGATCGCCGCGCTGGTTCAGGATGCCCTGGACCGCCCGCCTCGCCTTCTCCTGCATGGCCATGTCGAGGGTCGTCCTGACCCGGAAGCCGCCCATGTTGACCGCTTCGGCGCCGTACTTGTCGACCAGGTACTGGCGGACCTTCTCGAGGAAGTGGGGCGCCTGGGAGTTGACGATGCCGCCGCGCTTCGGCGTCCAGTTGACCCCGAGCTTGGACGCGATGGCGGCGCGCCCCTGCTTGGCCTGGAGCCAGCCGCGGTCGACCATCACCTGGAGGATGTAGTCGCGTCGCGCCTTGAGCGAGACCTGGTGGTCCTTGGTGGCGTAGAACTCCGGGCTGCGGATCACGCCGGCGAGCACGGCCGCCTGGCCGGGCTTCAGGTCCACGGCGGTGATCTTTCTGCCCGGCTTCCCGGGCTTGCTCGTCGTCGAGAAGTACGTGCGGGCGGCCGCGTCGACCCCGTAGGCGCCGCGACCGAAGTAGACGGTGTTCAGGTAGAACTCGAGGATCTTGTCCTTGGGGTACTTCCGCTCCAGCTTGACCGCGATCACGGCCTCCTTGAGCTTGCGGAACAGCGTCCGGTCGCGGCCGACACCCGGGAAGGCGTTCTTCACGTACTGCTGGGTGATGGTCGAGCCGCCCTCCGAGATGCGGCGGCGCAGCAGGTTGGCCGCGGTCGCCCTGGCCAGGCCGCGCCAGGAGATCGCCCCGTGGTCGTAGAAGTCGCGGTCCTCGGCGGCCAGCACCGCCTGGCGCATGGGCACCGGGATCTTGTCGAGCGGCACCACCCGGCGGTTCTCCTGGGCGGTGAGGGTGCCGATCTCGCGCCTGCCCGTCTGGTCGAGGAACACGATGGTCTGGGCCGTCGGGATCTCGTCCGGCAGGGGCACGCGGGCGAACGCGTAGATCAGCCCGATCACCGTGCCGGCGCAGATCGCCAGGACCGGGACCGCAAGCCACAGCGCCCAGCGCAGGATGCGGCGGAGGCGGGAGCGTGGGGGTGGCTCCTGGCTCGCTGGCTTGGGCTTGGCGTGTCTGGCGGCGCGTGAGGGGGTGATCGTCGGTGCGGCCATCAGGTGCCCGACTTTACCGCACCGGTGGGTGGAAAGCCGATTCGGGCGCTGCTAGAGGGGCGGCCAAGTACCCGCGATGCGCGCCGCCGCCGCCTCCTGCCACCCCAGGCGATTGAGGCGCGGCACCGATACTTGGCCGCCCCTCTAGCCGACGTGGCGGCGGCCGAGCAGGTAGCGCTGGGCGAGGTGGTTCCAGCAGCAGGTGGTGCAGACCTCGACCACGTAGCAGGCGACCTCGTCCATCGAGCGGTGCAGATCGGCCAGGCCGTCGCGCGGCCAGACGCGGCCGGAGCGCTGGTGCAGCGCGTCGCCGAACACGTAGGTGACGTGGACCAGGGACTCCTCGGCGCAGACCGGGCAGGGCACCAGGGTCCGCTCGCCGACGTTGCGGGCGGCGCGCAGCAGCTCCGGGTGGGCGTCGCAGACGTCGGTGCGGGCCAGGCGCCCACCACGTAGCTCGGTGAGCTTCGCCCGCTTGGCCAGGGTGTAGTCGACGAGGCGCATGTCGGCGCCAGTGTAGCTCGACAGCCAGTCAGATAACGGCTTGGCCACGCGAGTTGACATACTCGCGGCCGCGTACCTATCGTGGCGATACATCGAGTCGATACATCGGCCCGATATGCAGTAGTGAACCACAAGTAAAGGGGACGTGCTTCGTGCTCGAGCTCGCCGTGCTGGGGCTGCTCAAGGAGACGCCGATGTCCGGCTACGAGCTGAAGAAACAGCTCACGGTCAAGCTCGGCGCCTTCTGGCGAGTCAGCTACGGGTCTCTCTACCCATGCCTGAAGCGACTGGCCGGCGACGGGGCCCTCGACGTCGAGGTCGCCCCGTTCACCTCCCGCAAGAAGCACGTGTACCGGCTGACCGAGCGAGGCAACCGCCTGTTCCACAAGCTCCTCGAGTCGGCCGACATGCACGACCTGGAGCAGGACCGGTTCTCCCTGCGTCTGGCGTTCTTCCGCTACCTGCGTCCCGAGACCCGCCTCGACCAGCTCGAGCGGCGCCGGGGCTACCTGCAGGAGCGGCTGGCCGACCTGCGCAGCTCGCTGCGCGCGACCCGCGAGCGCATGGACGCCTACACGATCGAGCTGATGGACCACGGGCTGGACGAGCACGAGCGGGAGATCGCCTGGCTCGACCGGCTCATCGCCCGCGAGCGTCGCTCGACCGAAGGCGACCCTACCCAGGACCAGGATCCGGCTGGGCTCCACGCCCAGCTCCCCCGCACCTCGCGCGACCCCCGCCTTCCCGCACAGACCGGGTAGGCCGCGCCGTTCAGGAGGAGGAGACCAGAACCCCATGGGAAAGCTACGCGTCGCGATCGTCGGCGTGGGCAACTGCGCATCGTCCCTGGTGCAGGGCGTCCAGTTCTACAAGGACGCTCAGCCGGGCGACCAGGTCCCGGGTCTCATGCACGTCGAGCTCGGCGGCTACCACGTCCGTGACCTCGAGTTCGTCGCCGCCTTCGACGTCGACGCCAAGAAGGTCGGCCGTGACCTCTCGGAGGCCATCCTCTCCGGTGAGAACAACACCATCAGGTTCGCCGACGTCCCCCCCGTCGGCGTCGAGGTGCAGCGAGGGCCGACCCTGGACGGCCTCGGCCACTACTACGCCGAGACCATCCGGGAGTCGGACCAGGCACCCGTCGACGTGGCCGTCGCTCTGGCGGCCTCCGGTGCCGACGTGCTCGTCTGCTACCTGCCGGTCGGCTCCGAGCAGGCCGCCCGCTACTACGCCGAGCAGGCCCTCAAGGCCGGCGTGGCGCTCGTGAACTGCCTGCCGGTGTTCATCGCCGGCCGGCCGGAGTGGGCCGAGCGGTTCGTCCGCGCCGGCGTGCCGATCATCGGCGACGACATCAAGTCCCAGGTCGGCGCCACCATCGTCCACCGGGTGCTGAGCCGGCTGGTCGAGGACCGCGGGGTCCACATCGACCGCACCTACCAGCTCAACTTCGGCGGCAACATGGACTTCATGAACATGCTGGAGCGCAGCCGCCTGGAGTCCAAGAAGATCTCCAAGACGCAGGCGGTGACCTCCCAGGTCGACCACGACCTCGGCAGGCGCAACATCCACGTCGGCCCCAGCGACTACGTGCCGTGGCTGGACGACCGCAAGTGGGCCTACATCCGCGTGGAGGGCCGCGCCTTCGGCGACGTCCCGCTCAACATCGAGGTGAAGCTCGAGGTCTGGGACTCGCCGAACTCGGCGGGGGTGGTGATCGACGCGGTCCGCTGCGCCAAGCTGGCGCTGGACCGCGGCATCGGCGGGCCGCTGCTCGGCCCGGCCGCCTACTTCATGAAGTCGCCGCCGGTGCAGTACACCGACGACGTCGCCCGCCGCATGGTCGAGGACTTCATCGCCGGCCGGGTCGACGGGGACCTCCCCCCGGACGGCCGCAGCCTCGACCCCGCCCAGGCCTGAGCCACCATCGGCGCCGCCCGGGACGCCCCCGGGCGGCGCCTTGCTAGCCTGGCTCCGGAGGGGTCCGGGGAGGGCCCGGGGGACCCCGAGGAGGGAGGCGGCGTGGCCAGAGGTGACTGGTGGCGGTACGGGGTCATCTACCAGATCTACCCCAGGAGCTTCGCCGACGCCGACGGCGACGGGGTCGGCGACCTGCCGGGGATCGTCGCCCGGCTGGACCACCTGAACGACGGCACCCCCGCCTCGCTCGGCGTGGACGCGATCTGGCTGTCGCCCTTCTACCCCTCCCCCATGGCCGACTTCGGCTACGACGTGGCCGACTACACCGGCGTCGACCCGCTGTTCGGCACCCTGGAGGACTTCGACCGGCTGGTCGCCGGGGCGCACGCCCGCGGCATCCGGGTGGTAGTCGACCTGGTCCCCAACCACACCTCCGACCGGCACCCCTGGTTCCTGGAGTCGCGGGCCTCGCGCGACAGCCCCAAGCGGGACTGGTACGTCTGGGCCGACTCGAAGCCGGACGGCTCCCCGCCCAACAACTGGATCAGCGCGTTCCCGAGGACCGGCCGGGCCTGGACCTTCGACGAGCGGACCGGCCAGTGGTACCTGCACTCGTTCACCCCGCAGCAGCCCGACCTCAACTGGTGGAACCCGGAGGTCCGCGAGGCCATGGACGAGGTCATGCGCTTCTGGCTGGACCGCGGCGTCGACGGGTTCCGGGTGGACGTCGCCCACAAGATGGCCCGCGACCCCGAGCTGCTCGACAACCCGCTGGTCGAGCTGGACGCCGACGCCGAGGGAGACGTCAGCTCCGTGGCGCGGGCCGCGCGGCTGGCACGGCTCGAGGGGGTCGAGCGGCGCGACGAGAACTGGCCGGAGGTCCACGAGATCGTGCGCCGCTTCCGGCGCACCCTCGACGCCTACGGCGACCGCATGGCGGTCGGCGAGGTCTACCTGCTCGACCTCGCCAAGCTGGCCAGCTACTACGGCGCCGGGCAGGACGAGTTCCACCTGGCCCACAACTTCGTGTTCCTCACCCAGCCGTGGAAGGCGGCGGCCTTCCGCTCGATCGTCGACGAGTTCACCGGCCTGCTCCCGCCGGACGCCTGGCCGGCCTGGATGCTCGGCGACCACGACGTCTCCCGCATCGCCAGCCGCTACGACGAGGGCGGCAACGGCCGGGCGCGGGCCCGGGTGGCCGCCATGCTGCTGCTCACCCTGCGGGGCACGCCGTTCGTCTACGCCGGCGACGAGATCGGCATGACCGACGGCGAGGTCCCGGCCGACCGGGTCGTCGACGTCGACGGCCGCGACCCGCAGCGCACCCCCATGCAGTGGGACGGCTCCCCAGAGGCCGGCTTCAGCGGGGGCGACCCGTGGCTGCCGGTCGGGCGGGACGCGGCCACCGTCAACGTCGCCGCCCAGCGGGACGACCCGGCCTCCATGCTCAGCCTCTACCGGCGGCTGATCTGGTACCGCAAGGGCTCGGCCGCCCTGCGTGGCGGCGACTACCGCTCGCTGCCGGACGCGCCCGACGGCTGCTATGCCTACCTGCGCAGCGCCGGGGAGGAGCGCCTGCTGGTGGCGCTGAACCTCACCGGCCAACCGCTGGCGTACGAGCCCGGGCTCGGGGCCGACCGTGGCCGGCTGGAGCTGGCCACCGACCCCGACCGCGCGGCCGGGGAAGAGGTCGGGCTGCATCCCCTCCGGCTCGGCCCGGACGAGGGCATGGTCGTCCGGCTCCCCTGACCCGCCGTCAGTCCTCGATCCCCTCCGCCCGGGCCCAGTCGCGCAGGGCCTGGACGGCCTCCTCTTCGGTCATGGGGCCGCGGTCGAGGCGCAGCTCGAGCAGGTGCGCCAGGGCCTTGCCGACCAGCGGTCCCGGCGGGATGCCGAGCAGGGCCATCACCTGCCGACCGTCCAGGGGCGGCCGGATGCTGGCCAGCTCCTCCTCGGCCTCCAGGCGGGCGATCCGCTCCTCCAGCTCGTCGGAGTAGGCGGTGAGCTGCTTGGCCTTGAACACGTTGCGGGTGGTGCAGTCCGACCGGACCAGGAAGTTCAGCCGGTCCAGCAGCGGCCCGGCGTCCCGCACGTAGCGCCGCACCGCCGAGTCGCTCCAGCCGAGCCGGTAGGTGTGGAAGCGGAGGTGGAGCAGGACGAGCCGGCGCACGTCCGCGACCAGATCGGCCGGGAAGCGCAGCTCGGTGAGCCGGCGCTCGGCCAGCTTCGCGCCGACGACCTCGTGGAGGTGGAAGCTGACGCCTTCGGGGCCGACCCGGCGGGTGCGCGGCTTGCCGATGTCGTGCAGCAGCGCGGCCATCCGCAGGGTCAGGTCGGGGTCGTCGGCGTCGAACGCGGTCGTCCGCTCCACCACCGCGATGGTGTGCCGCAGCACGTCCTTGTGGCGGTGGACGGGGTCCTGCTCCAGGGCGAGCGCCGGCAGCTCCGGCAGGAACTCGTCGGCGAGGCGGGTGTTGACCACCAGCCACAGGCCCTTGGCCGGAGCCCGGCCGAGCAGCAGCTTCTGGAGCTCGTCGCGGATCCGCTCGCGGGAGACGATCTGCAGGCGGTCACGGTGCTCGGCGATCGCGGCGACCGTCTCCTGGGTGGGGACCAGCTCGAGCTGGGCGGCGAAGCGGGCCGCCCGCAGCATGCGCAGCGGGTCGTCTTCGAAGGAGACCGCCGGGCTGGACGGGGTGCGCAGGCGCCTGGCCGCCAGGTCGGCGAGCCCGCCGTGGGGGTCGACGAACGGCCCGTCCGGCAGTCGCATGGCCATCGCGTTGACCGTGAAGTCTCGCCTGGCCAGGTCCTCTTCGACCGAGCGCCCGAAGGTCACCTCCGGCTTGCGGGAGTCCTCCCGGTAGCGGTCGGACCGGAAGGTGGTGATCTCCAGCCGGAAGTCGCCCTTGCGGACCCCGACCGTGCCGTACCGGACGCCCTGCAGCCAGACACCGTCGTCCCATCCCCTGGCCCGCACCACCGCCAGGATCTGGTCCGGGGAGGCGTCGGTGGTCAGGTCGACGTCGGGGGAGGCGCGGTCCAGCAGCGCGTCGCGAACGGTGCCGCCGACCAGGTACAGCTCGTGGTCGCGCCGCGCGAAGCGCTCGCCGAGGTCGCGGACGACCTTGGCGAACGGCGCGGCCCGCAGCATCGCGCCGAGCGCCTCGCGCTGCGCGGGGGAGAGCTGGCTCATGCCCGCAGGATACCGGGTGACCCGCATGGTGATTCAGGGGTTTACGACGGCGCCAACGAGGCAACCGGTCTGGTGAGGAGGTGGTCCGATGCCGAGCATCAAGAAGATGAGCCGGGCTGAAGCGGGCCGCAAGGGTGGCCAGACCACCAAGAGACGATACGGAGACGACTTCTTCGGGAAGATCGGCCGGATGGGGGGGAAGAAGGGCGGCGAGACCACCAAGCAGCGCTACGGGATCGAGTTCTATCAGCGGATCGGCCGCAAGGGTGGGTCGCGCTGACGGCCCGGCAGGGAGGTAACCCGCGGGGCTGATGGCCGGGGCGTGGACGCCCCGGCCGCCCGCTATACTCGGGGTCGCGCGCCCGCCGATGTGACTCCACTGGAGACCCCCGTGCGATCCAGCATCGACGTCCACAACCACCTGCTCGCCGACGACGTCGTGCATGAGCTCTCCCAGCTCCCGGGGCCGTTGCGCGACCTGGCCGCCGCCCCCGGCGTCCTCGGGTTGCCGGCCGTGGCGGTCGGCCGTCCGACGCTGCTGGCCGACGACGCCGGGGCGGTGGTGGCGCTGGCTCCCGCGGACGCCGCGGTGGACGTCCCCTCCGTGGCCGAGCTGCTCGGCCGCGAGGGCCTGCGCCCGGTCTCGCCGGACCGGGCGCCCGGGCTGACCGGGTACCTGCTCGCCTTCGTGCCGCCGGTCGCCCTGGAGTGCCCGACCACCCTGGTCGTCGACGAGCAGGTCGCCGCCCAGGACGTCGTCTACGCGGCCGCCGGCGAACCGGGCGTGATCCTCAAGGTGCGGGGCGCCGACCTGGTCAAGGCGACCAGCGCGGTGGTCGCCCGCATCACGGGGCAGGGAAGCTGACCGTGCGCACCGCCCGTGCCGTCTCGGCCGGCGGGGTGGTGCTCGCCCAGCCGAGGCCCGACGCGTCGGTGGCGCTCGTCGCCCACCGCTCGGTCAGGGGCACCCTGCAGTGGACGCTGCCCAAGGGCGCCCAGGAGCCGGGCGAGACGGTCGCCGACACTGCGATGCGCGAGGTCCGCGAGGAGACCGGCCTGGAGGTCGAGCTGATCGGCCCGCTCGACACCATCGACTACTGGTTCGTGTGGGCGCCAGAGCAGACCCGCTACCACAAGTTCGTCCACTATTTCCTGATGCGTGCCGTCGGCGGCGACTTCGCCAGGCACGACACCGAGATGGAGGAGGCGGACTGGTTCACCCTCGAGCAGGCCAGGCGGCGGATGGCCTTCGCCAACGAGCGCAAGCTGCTCGACCTGATCCCGGCGGCGCTGGCCAGGCAGGGCGCATCCGGGGGATCTCCCGGTCGGTCGGGGTGAGCCGGCGCCTCCTCGCCGCTCTCGCGGTCCTCCTGGCGGTCTCGGCGGGGCTGGCGGTGCCGGGGCGGGGGCGGGCGCAGCAGGCCGGTCCCGGCCTCGAGGTCGTGCTCGTGTCCGTCTCGCCGGCGGTCGGCCCCGGGACGCCGCTCACCTACCGGGTCGGGGTGCGCAACCACGGCCCGGTGCCGGTCCGCGACCTGTTCGTGCAGGTCCGCGTCGGGCAGCCGGTGGCCACCCGGTCGGAGCTGGCCAGCCTGCTCGCCGTCCCCGGTGGGCCGACGCTGGGGCTCGCGGGGCTGGACGAGTTCCGCCCGTCCGCCGAGGTCGCGCCCGGGGCGAGCCTGCGGCTGGAGCCGCGGCGGGTCGCCGTCCCGCCCGAGCTCGGGGCCGGCGGCACCGGAGCGGTCCTGCCGCTGTCGATCCAGGTCCAGGCGTCCGGGCCGGGTCCGCTGACGGCCAGGCTCGGCACGTTCGTCGTCCAGCTCCCGGCGCGCCCGGCCCAGCCGCTGCGCACCGCCCTGCTGGTGCCGTTCCACGAGCCACCCCACCGCAACTCGAGCGGCGAGTTCGTCGACGACCGGCTCGCCGACCTGCTTGCCCCGAGCGGTCCGCTCGGGGCGGTCGCCGCCGAGCTGGCGCGGCCGGGGGCGCCGAGGCTGACCATGGTGGTCGACGGGCTGCTGGTCGAGGAGGCCACCGCCATGGCCGGGAGCTGGCGGCTGCGCGAGCGCGGGACCTCGAACGTCGTGTCGGCCGGCGACCCGCGGTCCCGCGACGCCGGCCGCTTCCTGCAGAACCTCAAGAAGGCCGCGAGCGCCAGCCAGCCCGGCGCCTTCCCCTACGCCAACGCGGACCTTCCGGCCCTGGTCAGGAACAGGTCCGACGGCCAGGCGGCCCTGCAGGTCGGCCGCGACGTGCTCAGGGCCAAGCTCGGAACGGCACCCGACCAGCGCCTGGCGTGGCCGGTCGACGGGGCGATCGACGCCGCGGTGCTGCAGGCGCTCGCCGCGGCCGGCGCCGACACCGTGGTCCTGGACCCGCGCCGGCTGCCAGCGTCGGCGACCATCACCCAGAACGCCACCGTCGACCTGGGCGAGGGGATGTTGCAGCGCCAGCGGGCCCTGGTCGGCGACCCCGTCCTGTCGGCGGCGCTGACCGACCCGAGGGCGACCAGCGCCCCCGCCGAGTGGGCCCAGCGGATCCTGGCCGAGACCGCCGTCGCCTGGCTGGAGCGGCCGAACGCGAGCGAGCCGCGCGGCATCCTGCTCGCCCCTCCCCACGGATGGCGGCCGTCGGCCGCGTTCTTCCGCGCGCTCTCCAGAGGCCTCGCCGCCGCACCGTGGCTGCGCGTGCAGCGGGCGACGACCCTGGCCGACGACGTGGCGCAGGGGCCCGACCAGGGCGAGCGGCGGCTGGCCACCGTCACCGCCGCCGACGTGGGTGCCGGGTTGCCCGACGCCTACCTGGACAGGGTCGCCCAGGTCCGTTCGCAGCTTGCCAGCTTCCGGGGGTCGGTCGGGCCGGGCTTCCCGGCGGCCGGCGATCTCGACCGCGACCTCCTGATCGCGGAGTCGAGCGACTGGCGGCCCGCCACCGCCAGGGCACGCGGCCGCGCCTTCGTCCGCGCGGTCCAGCGCGGCATCGCGGGCGTCTACCGGCGGGTCCACGTGGAGTCGACGCGGGTGACCCTCACCGCCAGGAGGGGCACGATCCCGATCACGGTCCGCAACGACAGCGCCCAGCGGCTCACCGTGGTCCTGCGCCTGTCGTCGCCAAAGGTCGACCTGCCGTTGGAGTCGAGCGAGCCGTTCGTCCTGGAGCCGCGCCGGCGTACGACACAGCTCCTCGGGGTCGGCACCCGGGCGACCGGCACCTTCCCGATCCAGGTCGACGTCCTCAGCTCGGACGGCGCCGAGCCCATCGCCGACGGGGAGGTCGTGCTCGTCTCCACCGCCTTCAACCGCGTGGCGCTCGTCCTGAGCGGTGGGGCGGCCGGCTTCCTGCTCCTCTGGTGGCGCCGCGGCAGGCGGCGGGCCGCCCGCGACCGCGAGGCGACCGCGTGAATCCGGAGGGGTCCGGGGAACCCCAGGGGGGTGCCCCGGTGAATACCGGTGGTCCTCCGGTGAGCGAGGCCGCCGCTACCGGGGGCGGGCGCCCGGCCGAGCCGAGCCTGGCCCGCTCCACCGCGCTGATGGCCACGGGGACGCTGCTGTCCCGGGTGACCGGGCTGCTCAGGGTGACCGTGCTGGTCGCCACCCTCGGCGTCGGCGAGAGCCGCCTCGCCGACGTCTACAACGTCGCCAACACCACCCCGAACATCATCTACGAGCTGGTCCTCGGCGGGATCCTGTCGTCGATCTTCGTGCCGGTGTTCGTCGAGGTCCGCAGCACCCGCGGGGTCAGGCAGGCGTGGCACGTGGCCAGGGCGACCATGACGATCGCGATCGTCGGCCTCGGCCTGCTCGCCCTCGCCACGATGGCCGCCTCCTCCTGGATCATCCGGCTCTACATCCATGCGGGCAGCCCGGCCGAGCGGGCCGAGGCCGTCCAGATCGGCGGGCAGCTCCTGGCCATGTTCATGCCGCAGATCGTGTTCTACGGGGTCGGGGCGGTCATGACCGGGCTGCTCAACGCCAACCGGCGTTTCGGCGTGCCGATGTTCGCGCCGATCCTGAACAACCTGGTCGTGGTCGCGGTCGGCCTCACCTTCCACTTCCTGGTGGGCCAGCAGGTACCCCAGCTCGGCGAGGTGACCACCGGCCAGAAGCTGCTGTTGGGCCTCGGCACCACCGCCGGGGTCGCGGCCATGACGCTGGTGCAGTGGCCGTTCCTGCGCCGCCTCGGCTTCCGCTTCCATTTCGTGTGGAATTGGCGCGACCAGGCGATCCGCAAGATGGCCACGCTTTCGGCGTTCACCATCGGCTACGTGGTCACCAACCAGCTCGGCTACCTGCTCGTCCCGATCCTGGCCTACGGGGTGCAGGGCGGCTACACCGCCTACTCGACCGCGTTCATCTTCTTCCAGCTCCCCCACGGCGTGTTCGCGGTGTCCGTCATGACCGCCCTGCTGCCGCCGCTCAGCGAGCACGCCGTGGCCGGCGACTGGGACGCCTTCCGGTCCACCCTCGCCAGGGGGATACGGCTGACCGCCGCGGTGCTGCTGCCCGCGGCCCTGGGGTACCTGGCGCTGGCGGGGCCGATCGTGCGACTGCTGCTGGAGCATGGGGTGGTGACCGGGGCAAGCACCGAGCTGCTCACCCGCGTGCTGGTGGTCTTCGTGCTCGGGCTGGTGCCGTTCTCGACCTTCCAGCTCCTGCTGCGCGCCTTCTACGCATTGCAGGACACCCGCACGACCTTCCTGCTCAACATGGTCGCGGTCGGCACCAACGTCGTCGCCAACCTGCTGCTGTTCACGCTGCTGCCGCAGCCCTGGAAGGTCCCCGGCCTCGCCCTCGGGCACGCGGCCCACTACACGGTCGGCTCCGCCCTGCTGCTCGCCTTCCTCTCGCGACGCATCGGCGGCCTGGAGGGCGGGCGGATCCTCCGGTCCGTCGGCCGCATGCTCGTGGCAGCGGTGGTGATGGCGGTGGTGGCTTGGCTGGTGGGGCGGGGCGCTGGTGGGCTGATCGGGGCCGGGTTCCTTGGGGACCTGGTGACGGTGGTTGTCGGGGTTGGGGCGGGGCTCGGCAGCTACCTGCTGGTGGCGCGGGTGCTGCGGGTGGAGGAGATCGGGCTGCTGCTCGACGTGGTCCGGAGGCGGCGCGGGCGCTGATCCTGGGCCGGGGCCCGGGTGGGGGGCGGGGGGCCGGGGGCCTCACCCTTCCTCCGCGAACTACAGTCGGTCGGGCGAGGCCCCCGGCCCCCCCGCCCACTGGGCTTCGCTTCGGCTCGGCGGGGAATTTAGTTCGTAATTTCGGGCAAGGTTGGACGGACGCGCACGTGAATTCTCTTCAGGTATTTGCAATCTGAGTTGTGGCGTGAGAATGTCCCGGACTCCGCAGCCCCTACATCTGGAGGGACTTCCCCCTGCGAGTGTTCCGGCATTGCCTCATTTTCGGCCTGGCGGTGGTGGTGGCCGCCGGGGTGGTGGTGGGTGGGGTCGAGCGGCAGGCCGCCGGCGCCGCCCCGGCCCGCGAGACGCCGGCGCACAAGATCGTCCGGCTGCGGGCCAAGGCTGCCCGGGTGCAACGCGTCATCGAGCGGATGAACGTGCGCGTGGAGCGCCTGGTCGAGGACTACAACGAGATCCGGGAGGCGCTTGGGCGGACTCGCTCGGAGCAGGCGCGGACGGAGCGGCGGATCGATTCCGCCCGGCGTCGCCTGGAGGCCGCCAGGCGGCAGCTCGGGCGGCGGCTCTGGGTTGTCTACACCGGTGGCGCGCCCACCGCCATCGGGCAGCTCCTCGGGGCCGAGAGCGTCCACCAGGCCCTCACCACCGCCACCTACCAGGAGCGCGTCGTCGGCGCCGACCGCGCGGCCATCGAGCGCGTGGAGCAGCTCGAGCGCGAGCTCGAGGCCCTCGCCGCGGAGTTGGCCGCGCAACGCCGGCGCCAGGAGCGCCTGCAGGCCCGCCTGGTCACGCAGCGCCAGCGGATCGAGGCCCGCCTCGACGCCCAGCGGCACTACCTGTCGCGCCTGACCAAGCAGGTCAAGCGCGCGATCGTCGAGGAGCGCCGCCGCCAGGAGGAGCTGCGCCGCCGCGCCCTGCTGCGCCGCCTGGCCGCGGAGCGAGCCGCCCAGCGCAGGGCCGCCAGGGCCAGGGCGGCCGCGACCGCCCGCGGCGCCCCCTGGCGGGGCGTGGCTCCGGCCCGCAGCCCGTCGGGGGCCGCACGCCAGGCGGTCGCCTTCGCCATGGCCCAGATCGGCAAGCCCTACCTGTGGGGCGCCGCCGGGCCCAGCGCCTACGACTGCTCCGGTCTGATGCTGGCCGCCTACCGCAGCGCCGGGGTCTACCTGCCGAGGGTGAGCCGGGCCCAGTGGTACGCCGGGCCGCACGTCGGCTTGGGCGAGCTGGCCCCCGGTGACCTGGTGTTCTTCGCCCACGACGTGCGCGCCCCCTCGACCATCCACCACGTCGGCATGTACATCGGCGGCGGCGCCATGGTCGAGGCGCCCTACACCGGGGCGCGGGTGCGCACCGCCTCGATCGGCCGCCGCGACTACATCGGCGCTGTGCGCCCAACCGGCTGAGCGGTTCGAGCGGTCGCGGCGGGACCCTCCTGTTAGACTGCGAGGGTCGCGATCCCCGGGGTCCAACGCCCCGCTCTTGCGTATGAGCATGTCGCAGGTCGGCTCCGGTCTGCCCCGGCTGCTCGCCGAGCGCTACGAGCTCAGCGAGCAGCTTGCGTCTGGTGGCATGACAAGTGTCTGGCGTGGCCACGACCGCATCCTCGGCCGGGACGTGGTCGTCAAGGTGCTGCACCCGGAACTGGCCGCCGACGAGCGCTTCCGGGCCCGCTTCCACGAGGAGGCCGTCAACGCCGCCCGGCTGACCCACCCGAACATCGTCGCCCTGTACGACACCGGCGAGCAGGGCGGGGTCGCCTACATCGTCATGGAGCTGGTCGACGGGCCGGCCCTCGGCCAGGTGCTGGCCAGGCACGGGCCGCTGCCCCCGGCGCGGGCGGCCCGGCTCGCCAGCGAGGTCTGCGGCGCCCTGGACTACGCCCACCAGACAAGCGTCTGCCACGGCAGCCTCAAGCCGAGCAACATCCTGCTGGCCGACGACGGCACCGTGAAGGTGGCCGACTTCTCGATCGCCCGGGCCGCCGCCGACGACGACCCCAGCCGCACCGGCGAGATCCTCGGCCCCGACGGCTTCCTCGCCCCGGAGGTGGTCCGCGGCCAGCAGGCCGACGGGCGGGCCGACGTCTACGGCCTCGGCGCCTGCCTGTACGCGATGCTCACCGGCCGGCCGCCCGGCGCCGACCCCGCGACCACGATCCCGCCGAGGTCGCTGCGCGCCGGCGTGCCCCGGGACCTGGACGCGATCGTGCGCCAGGCGATGGCGCCAGATCCCGACGACCGCTTCCAGACCGTCCAGGCCGTGGCCGCCGCCCTCGCCAGGTCGGCGGCGGGCGCCGACGGGCCGCCCGCCGGCGACCTGGTCGGCCCGCCGGCGGAGCCGCCCACCAGGCGCGGCGAGCTGCCGCCCGACCGCGGCTTCGGCCACGAGGGCCGCTGGCTCGGCTGGACACTGGCGCTGATCGGGCTGGCCGCCGCGCTGGTCGTGGTGGGGGTGACCGTGGCCGGCGACGAGCTCGCCGGCCTGCTCGGGCTCGGGCGCGACCGGACCGCGGCGACGGGCAGGAGAACGACGCGGCCGCCGGCAACGCCATCGACGGGCGGCCGGATACGAGCTGGACGACCGAGGGCTACAGCCGCGCCGATCTGGGCGGGCTGAAGGACGGCGTCGGGCTCGTCCTCGACCTTGGCTCGGCCGAGCGGGCCCGCCAGCTCGACCTGACCCTGACCTCCGCCGGCGCCGATTTCACCCTGTACGCGGCCGACGACGCCATCCCGCCCCGCATCGAGGACGGCTGGGAGGAGGTCGGCAGCGAGCAGGACGCCGCCCAGGAGGTGACCGTCGAGCTCCCCGGGGACGCCCATCAGTACTACCTGATCTGGTTCACCGACCTGCCGCCCGACGGCGCCAAGTTCCGCGCCGGTATCGTGGAAGCCAGCGTCAAGTCGTGAGCGACCCGAGCGACGAGGCCCTGCTCGCCGCCCACCTGCGCGGCGACCCTCACGCCTTCGGCCGGCTCGTCACCAGGCACGAACGGCGCGTCTACGGCCTCTGCCTGCGCATCCTCGGCAACCGCGAGGACGCCGAGGACGCCACCCAGGAGGCGTTCCTGGCAGCCCTGCGCAAGGCGGCGACCTTCCGGCAGGCGGCCGCGTTCACGACCTGGCTGTACCGGGTCGCGGTGAACGCCGCCACCGACCAGGCCAGGCGGCGCGGGAGGGCCAGGCTGACCCTGCTCGACCCCGAGGACGTCGGCCTGGCCGCCGACCCGGGCGGCGACCCGGGCGAGCTGGTCGCCATCGCCGTCACCGTGCAGGCCGCGCTCGCCCAGGTCCCCGAGGAGTTCCGCGTCGCGGTGGTGCTCTGCGACCTGTACCGGGTGCCGTACGCCGAAGCAGCCCAGATCCTCGAGGTCCCGGTCGGCACCGTGAAGAGCCGGGTGTTCCGCGGCCGGCTCGCCCTCGCCGAGCGGCTCGGCGACGCCGGCTCCGGCTTGCGGAGCGCCAGCCCCACCCGCCCGACGCTCAGGGTGGTCGGTGGGGCGGGAACCGAGTCGCGGTTGCGAGCGTCCGAACCCACAGAGCCTGATCGCCCGAGCCAGGAGTAGCACCACCGTGCCCGACCACCCCGACCACGAGCAGCTCGCCGCCCTCCAGGCCGGCGACGGCGACCGCCGCCAGCGGACGCAGGTCGCCGCCCATGTGGCCGGCTGCCCGTCCTGCGCCGAGGTGGTCGCCGCGGTGGAGCAGGCCAGGGCGCGGCTCGCCCTGCTCGGCGAGCCGGAGCCGCCCAGCGGCCTCCACGAGCGCCTGGTGGCCGCGGTCGGCACCGAGGCCGCCCGGGCGGGCCGGCCGGCCCGCCGGCCGGCCTGGTACCGGCGGCCAGCGGCCTGGGGCGCGGCCGCCGCTGCCCTCCTCCTCGCCGCCCTGGTGGTCCCCCTGCTGGACCAGCCCGACAGCCTGACTACCGCGGGTGGCGGCGCCGGAGGCGGCGCGGCGCAGGAGGCGGCCCAGGCGCCCATGTACGGGGGGGCCGACACGGGTGGGACCGCCGCTGGCGGGCTGCCGGTGCTGCGGCTGGACGGCAAGGTCTCCGCCAAGCGGCTGCTCGACGAGCTCACCAGCAATCCGGTGGCCATGCAGGCCTACCGGAGGGCCGCCGCCGGCGCCGGGACGAACGGCCTCCGGGGGGAGACGACGACCGACGGCCGCCAGGCCACGCCGGCGCCGGCGGCGCCGAGCACCACGGCGCCGCAACCCTGCCTCGCCGCCGCGACCGCGCGGGCGGAACGGCCGCTGGTGCCGGCGTTCCTGGTGGAGGGGAACTACCAGGGCCGGCCCGCGACCATGCTGGTCACCGCCAGCGCCGGCGAGCCAGGCCGGGCGGACCTGTGGGTGTTCCCTCCAGGCGACTGCTCGGGCCCACCGCTCGCCAGCGAACGGCTCCGCTGAGCTGGGCGCGCCCGCTGGGCCGCTACCAGGCGCCGCTGGCACGCAGGTACGCGATCCCGCCGCTGATGGCGTAGGCGAGCAGCAGCCGCGCGCCGAGCGGGTTGCCGCCGAGCAGCAGGACCAGGCCCCCGAGGCCGACGACGACCGCGGCCGCGGCGACCAGCCCGAGCCGGGCATGGGCCCGGCGCCGTGCCGCCCAGCGCACGGTGGCGCCGACCAGGAAGCCGTGGCCGGCGGCGAGCAGCAGGCTGGCGAACGACACCAGCAGCATGATCAGGCCCGCGCCGACGGCTACCGCCAGCCCGGCCCCGAACGCCCTGGCCAGCAGCGTGGTATCCGGGTCGCCCTTGGCGCGGCCGGACTGCCTGGCGCAGCGCGGGCACTTCTGGCCGACCGCCGTGGTCACCATGCAGCGCGTGCAGATCGGGTCGCCGCAGCTCGAGCAGGTGAGCCTGGTCTCGACCTTCGGGTGGTTGACGCACGTCGGCGCGAGGTTCGCCTGTTCGGTGGTCATCTCGCCTCCTCAAGCCTAAGCGTACGAGATGCGCGGCGGCTGCGTGCGCGTTCCGGGCCGGAATAGCCATGTGGGACAATCGGTTGGCAGTCTCGGCTGCCCCGATACCCCGACCCTGGACGCCCGAGGAGGCACGCGCAGACCGATGGCCACTACCCGAACCGATGCCCCGGTGCTGATCGCCGGCTCCGGCCCGGCCGGGCTGACGGCGGCGCTCTACACCGCCCGCGCGAACCTGCACCCGATCGTGCTCGAAGGCGCGGAGGCCGGCGGCCAGCTCATGCTCACCACCGAGGTGGAGAACTACCCGGGCTTCCCGACCGGCATCCTCGGCCCGGAGCTGATGGGCAAGATGCGCGAGCAGGCGCAGCGCTTCGGGGCCGAGTTCGTCACCGCGGACGCGACCAAGGTCGACCTGGCCGGGCCGCCGTTCCGGGTCTGGGTCGAGGACGTCGAGTACACCGGCAAGGCGCTGATCGTGTCGACCGGCGCCAAGGCCAAGATGCTCGGGCTCCCCGGCGAGCGCCAGTACCTCGGCCGTGGCGTGTCGACGTGCGCGACCTGTGACGGCTTCTTCTTCAGGGGCCGCGAGCTGGCGGTGGTCGGCGGGGGCGACTCGGCGCTGGAGGAGGCGACCTTCCTGACCCGGTTCGCGACCAAGGTCACGGTGGTGCACCGGCGCGACCGGCTGCGCGCCTCCAAGGTCATGCAGGACCGCGCCTTCGCCAACCCCAAGATCGAGTTCGCCTGGAACTCGGTGGTCGACGACGTGCTCGGCGAGCAGACGGTGAACGGGGTGCGCCTGCGCAACCTCGAGGACGGCTCGGAGTCGCTCCTGCCGGTCGCCGGGGTGTTCGTCGCCATCGGGCACACCCCGAACACCGAGCTGTTCGGCGGGCAGCTCGAGCTCGACGAGGCCGGCTACGTCGTCACCCCCCGACCACCATCGACCGCCACCAGCGTGGACGGGGTGTTCGCCTCCGGCGACGTGGTCGACCACGTCTACCGGCAGGCGGTGACCGCGGCGGGCACGGGCTGCGCGGCCGCCATCGACGCCGAGCGCTGGCTGGAGGCCCACGGCCACGACTCCGGGGCCACCACCGACAACTGGGAGTGATTGCACAGCACCATCGGCGGGCAAGGAATAGGTCGTGGCCCGGTGTCGTTGCACTAGGCCGGGGATCACTGTCCGAGGAGGCACCGGAGGAATGACCAAAGCCGCAGCCGTGACCGACGCCACGTTCGACAGCGAGGTGCTCCAGTCGAGCACCCCCGTGCTGGTCGACTTCTGGGCCGAGTGGTGCGGACCGTGCAAGATGATCTCCCCGGTGCTCGAGGAGATCGCCGAGGAGCACAAGGGCAAGGTCACCATCGCCAAGCTCAACGTCGACGAGAACCCCGAGGTCGCCATGCGCTACGGCGTCATGAGCATCCCCACCCTCGCCCTCTTCATCGGCGGCGTAGAAAAGAAACGCCTCATCGGCGCCATGCCCAAGCGCAACATCGTCACCGAGCTCGGCGAGTTCCTCGCCTAACCCCTACCCCACCCACAACTTCCCAGAGCCCGGCCTGACGGCCGGGCTCTCACCATCCCGAGGTCCAGGCTGTTCCGCCGCGCCCTCGTCGCGCCGTTTGGGATCCGCCGAGCCCCACCGCGGGAATGGGGCGGCCGGGGCCCCGCCCGCCCGACTGTACTTCCCGGAGGAAGGGTGGGGCCCCGGCCGCCCCTCACCCACGCCGAGCCCGGCCGAGGGTTACCCCTGACGAGGCCGCGCCGCCGGCACAGGTCGCAACGCCGGCTGCGGCGCCGGCACCCGCAACGCCTCCAGCGCCGCCTCCCTCGCATCCTTCCACGTCAACGCCGTCCGCAGATCCATCCGCATCAGCGGATACCGCGGATGCTCACGGACCACCTGGAACCCGCTCCCCTCGAGGAACCCCGCCGGGATGCGGCAGTCCCGCCCGGCCGGCGCGCGGTCGGCGAACGCCTCGACCGCCCGCACCTTCCGCTTGATCAGGTCCCGGGCCATGGTCTGCAGCAGGACCCGGCCGATGCCCTGGCCCTCGAAGGCGGGCACGACGGCCAGCGTGGCGAGCAGCACCGCGTCGCGGCTGACCGGCCGGGCGGCCTCGAAGCCCACCTGGTCGAGGTACTGGGTGGGGGCGTACAGGGAGTAGCCGGCGACCGTGCCGTCGACCGACAGCACGTGGCCGGCGGGTCCCCACTCGAGGACGACCGAGGACAGCCAGGCCTCCTTCTGAAGGCCCGCGTCCTCCGAGCCGCGAGGGCGCGCCTTGGCCCCGAGCTCCCAGAACACGCAGCGCCGGCACGGCTCGAACAGCAGGTCGATCGCCTCGATCCCCAGCGGGACCAGCTTGCGGCCCACGGTCAGCCGGTCCCGGACAGGAGCCGGGGGCGGCGGTGGATGACCAGCAATGCCCACAGAAGGCCGACCAGAGCGCCCACGAGGAAGCTCCCCCCAAGACGGCGGAGCAGAGGCAGCAAGGGATTTGGCACCAAGAGGAATCTTCGCAAGGCCAGGTAGCGGCACGATGCTAGCAGCCGGGAGGGGGGGTCGCCAGGGTGGCGTATTCTTCCGCGCATGCGTGCCGACGACCCCTTCCTCGACCGTTACGCCCGTGGCACCCGCGCGATGACCGCGTCCGAGATCAGAGCGCTGTTCGCCGTCGCCTCCCGCCCAGAGGTCGTCAGCCTCGCGGGCGGCATGCCGTTCACCGCCGCGCTTCCCTTCGACGTGGTCGGGGACGTGCTCGCCGAGGTGCTGGCCGAGGAGGGGCCGAGCGCGTTGCAGTACGCGGGCGGCCAGGGTGACCCACGCCTTCGCGAGGTGCTCACCGAGCTGATGCGCCACGAGGGCATCCGCGGCTCGGGCGGCGACGTGGTGGTCACCGAGGGCTCGCAGCAGGCACTCGACCTGCTGGCCCGGATGTTCTGCGATCCCGGCGACGTGATCGTGGCCGAGGGACCGTCCTACGTCGGCGCCCTCTCGGCCTTCTCCCAGTACCAGGTCGCGGTGTGTCACGTCCCCCTCGACGACGAAGGGGTAGATCCAGACGCACTCGCCGATACCCTCGCACGGCTTGAACGTGACGGTCGGCGGGTCAAGTTCCTCTACACGGTGCCGAACTTCCACAACCCGGCGGGGGTGACACTGGCGGCCGACCGTCGCGACCGCGTCGTCGAGCTCGCCCGGCGGCACAACGTCCTGATCCTCGAGGACAACCCCTACGGGATGCTGGGCTTCGAGCGCGACCCTCCGGACGCCCTGCGTGCCCGCGACCCGGACAACGTCGTCTACCTCGGCACCCTCTCCAAGGTCTTCTGCCCGGGCCTGCGCATCGGCTGGGCCCTGGTCCCGCCGGCGCTGCGCGAGCGGCTCGTCCTCGTCAAGGAGGCGGCCGACCTCTGCTCCTCGAGCTTCACCCAGGCGGTCGCCTACCGCTGGTTCGCCGGCTACCCCTGGCGCGAGACGCTCAAGGCACTCCGGGACGTCTACCGGGAGCGGCGCGACGCGATCCTCGACGCGCTCGCCGAGGACTTCCCGGCAGGGGTGACCTGGACCAAGCCAGCCGGTGGCTTCTACGTCTGGGTGCGGCTCCCCGATCAGCTCGACAGCCGCGCCATGCTGGCCAAGGCGATCACCGCCCGGGTCGCATACGTCCCCGGAGGGGCCTTCTACGCCGACGGGCAGGGCGGCTCGTGCCTGCGCCTGTCCTACTGCTTCCCACCACCGGACCGAATCCGCGAGGGAGTCCGCCGCCTCGCCGGCGTGGTCGAGGAAGAGCTCGACCTGCTGCGCGCGCTCGGCGGTGTGCCCACGGCCGATCCCGAAGGCGACCCCGGCCGGCCCGCGGGCTGGGGAGGGGTGCAATGAGCTTCGACTGCTCGGTCGCGGTGATCGCGGGCGGGCTCTCGTTCGAGCGCGAGGTGTCGCTGCGCTCCGGTGGTCGGGTCGCCGACGCGCTGCGGGAGCGCGGCTACCGCGTCGGCGAGTTGGACGCCGACCACCAGCTCGTCGAGGCGCTCCGTGGCGGACAGTTCGACGTCGCCTTCCTGGCGCTGCACGGTCGCTTCGGCGAGGACGGCACCGTGGCCGCGATCCTCGAGCTGCTCGGGCTCCCCTACACCGGGTCGAGCTTCGAAGCCAGCCGCCTCGCCTTCGACAAGCTGGCCGCCAAGTCGGTGCTGCGACGGGCGGGTCTGACCGTCCCGCCCGCCATCCCGCTGGCCGAGGGCGCGCTGCGCGAGCTCGGGGTGGGCACGCTGCTCGACCAGGCCATGGACGAGCTCGGCCTGCCGCTGGTGGTCAAGCCGAACCGCGGCGGTTCGGCCCTTGGCATCCGGCTGGTCGAGCGGTCCGATCAGCTCCCGGCGGCGCTCATGGCCGCCTTCGGGTACGACGACATGGTCCTGCTCGAGCAGCGAGTGTCCGGCACCGAGCTCGCGCTGGCCGTGGTGGACGGCTTGGCGACGCTCCCGGCCGTCGAGATCCGGCCCAAGGAGGGCTGGTACGACTTCGCCGCCCGCTACACCCACGGCGCGACCGACTTCCGTGCGCCGGCGGCGCTGGACCCGGCGGTGACCCAGCGCTGCCTGGAGGCGGCCCACGCCGCGCACCTCGCGCTCGGCTGCCGCGACCTCTCCCGGGTCGACGCGATCCTCGACGACGACGGCGTCTGCCACGTCCTGGAGGTCAACACCGGGCCCGGCCTGACCAGCACCAGCCTGGTGCCGATGGCCGCGGACGCGGCCGGCATCTCGTTCACCGACCTGGCCGCGCACCTCACCGACCGTGCCGTCGCCCGCCGGCCCCGCTGATCGCGCCGAGCGTGGCCGCGTCCTAGCGGGACCTTCTACACGGACGCCGGTTCGCTGACGCGCCCTTCGCTGACTCGCTGCTGCGAGTCGGCGGGAACCACCTTCGGGTCGTCTGGCGGCGCCGCGGCGTCGGCGGCTGCGCCGTGGTCCAGGCCGATCGCGTCACAGATCCGCTGGAGGTCGTCCAGGGTGGCGAACTCGATCAGCACCTTGCCCTTGCGCTTGCCGAGCTGGACCCGTACCCGGGTCTCGAGACGGTCGGAGAGCCGCTCGGCCAGGTCGGCCATCCCGGGCGCCTGCATGACCGGGCGGACGCGAAGGCGCGGCCGCTCGGACGGGTCCAGGAGCGGCTCTCCCCGCTTGATGCGCTGGGCCAGCTCCTCCGCCATTCGGACCGTCAGTCCCTCGGCGACGATCTTGTCGGCGAGGCGCTCCTGCTGCACGGGGTCGTCGAGCGAGAGGACGGCGACACCGTGACCGGCCGACAACGTCCTGGCCGCGATCCGCCGCTGCACGCTCGCCGGCAGGCGCAGCAGTCGCATCGTGTTGGCGATCACCGATCGGCTGCGTCCGAGCCGGCCCGCCAACTCCTCCTGGGTGATCGCGAAGTCGGCCAGGAGCTGCTCGTAGGCGGCCGCCTCCTCGATGGGGCTCAGGTCCTCGCGGTGGATGTTCTCGAGGAGTGCATCGCGGAGCAGGAAGTCGTCCTCGGTGGTGCGGACGATGGCCGGGATGCGCTCCAGGCCGGCCGTTCTGGCTGCTCGGACCCGTCGCTCCCCCATCACGATCTGGAAGCGCTCGCCGCTGGGACGGACCACGATCGGCTGGAGCACCCCGACCGCTTCGATGCTGGTGGTCAGGTCCTGCAGGAGCTCCTCGTCGAAGGCCTCGCGGGGCTGGCGCGGGTTGGGATCGATGCGGTCGAGCGAGATCTCATCGAAGGTCGGCGCCGACGGATCTCCTGGCCGACCCAGCCGCTCGACGGGCGGTTCGCCGTCGGCGCCGGGCTGCGCCTCGCGGCGGTCGTCCTGAGGGTTGCTCGGGATCAGCGCTTCGAGTCCGCGGCCAAGGCCGCCACGGCGTCGCATCAGATGGCTCCTTCTCCGGTCGGCGCGAGCAAGCCACTTCGCTCCGCGAGCTCGAACGCGAGATCGCGGTATGCGATGCCACCACGCGAGAGGGGATCGTAGAGGGCAATGGGAAGGCCGTAGCCCGGAGCTTCCGACAGCCGGACGCTTCGGGGGACGACCGTCTGGTAGACGAGATCGCTGAAGTGCTTGCGCACCTCCCCGACGACCTGTTCGGCCAGGCGCGTCCGGCCGTCGTACATCGTCAGCACGATGCCGCCGATCCGAAGCTCCGGGTTGAGGTTCGCGCGCACCAGCTCGACGTTGCGGAGGAGTTGGCCGAGACCTTCGAGCGCGTAGTACTCGCACTGGATCGGGATCAGCAGCTCGTCGGCGGCAGCGAGCGCGTTCACCGTGAGCAGGCCGAGCGACGGAGGGCAGTCGACCAGCACGGTGTCGTAGAACTGATGGATGGAGTCGAGCGCCCGCCGCAGCCGACCCTCGCGCGACATGGCGCTCACCAACTCGACCTCCGCCCCGGCCAGGTCGATCGTGCTGGGCAGGACGTGCAGGTTCGCCACGGTGGTTGCCCTGATGGCGGCCGCCGGCGGAGTCTCGCCGGTGAGCACGTCGTAGATCGAGGGCTCGATCTCGCGGTGGTCGAGGCCGAGTCCGGTGGAGGCGTTGCCCTGCGGGTCCAGGTCCACCACGAGGATCCGAGCCCCGGCAAGGGCAAGGTAGGCCCCGAGGTTCACCGCCGTCGTCGACTTCCCCACTCCACCCTTCTGGTTGGCGACGGCGAGGATGCGGCCATGGCCGTTCGCGCCGTCGGTGTGAATCCTGAACGTGACACGCGCGTTCCTGGCCGCCGCTTCGCTGTCGATCCGCGGGATGTCGCCAAGGGCCTCGACCACCTCGCCCGGAGGAGTCGTAGGGGTTGGCTCCACGAGGGCGTCGGCCGATGTTTCACGTGAAACGTCTACTCCAGCTTGAGCCGCGGCACGCGACACTGCCTCCCGGACGGCGATGGCGGCCTCGTCCTCCTCGATCGATTGGTCGTCAGGTCGTTGCTTCACCACTCCACCACCTCCCTCCGTTTCTGGCGAAACGGAAGGGTTCGACAGGCCAGCAGGCGCCATGTTCGCGTGTGCCCGAGACGGGGCGCCACTCGCGCTGGTCGGCGGTCTGCTGGCCATCTGCTCGGTCTTCCCCGGCCCCACGATGGCTGGGGCCGGGGCTTCCACCGCCTGCCCACCGGCGGCGGCTTCCGTGGACGCCACGTCGGCGCCGTGTCCGTGGGGCGGCCCAGTGCCGTCCCGTCCCAGGCCGTCGCGTTCGCCGCCAACCGGTTCCGTCACCGGACCGGCCGGCACCTCCGGCGGCGTCCCCGCTGGCACGCTGTCCACGGCGGTGCCGGCGTCCCCGGCGGTGCCGTCCGGCTGATGCCGGTGCCGCGGTGGTGTCGCCGAGGTGCTCGGCTGGTCACCGGCCGGCTCCGGACCGGCCGCCGGAGTCCCGCGGTCGGCCGCAGGCTGATGAGGCTGAAGGTCACCTCCTCGCTCGAGGTCAACAGCGCCCGTCCCCATGCCCACCGCGAAGAGGCGTGGCCAGCGAGGGTCCGGCATTGGTGGCACTTCCTGCCCGTCGTCCGCAGCCATGTCCCCGGTTCCTCCGCCGGCCGGAGCTTCCACCGGGGGCAGCCACGGCATCGGCAGCGAGGGCTCTGTCCACGGCGCCGGCTCGGCGCCCCACCCGGACTCCAGCGCGGCCCTGGCCTCGGTCCCGACCTCCGCCGCACCGTCGACCGCGAGCCCATCCGCCGCCTGTGCCGCCCCACCGAGCCCGTTCTCCGAGTCGCTCCGGCGTTCGGCTTCACGCCAGGAGCTGTCCGTGTCATGAGCCGGTTCGCCGGATCGCTGCGGCGCCTCGGACATCGCCGCATCGGGCGGGGCACCCGCGAGGCCGGCGAGGTGTCCGGCGCTGGTCGGCGAGTCCTGCGCCTCCGGGTCCCAGCTTCGTTCGGAACCCGCTTCGCCGGGCGCGGTGCCCGGACGGCGCGCAGCGAGCCAGCCCTGCCCTGCGCCTTGTTCGGCAGGGCCGGCATCTGGCCGTCCCGGACCTCGCCGCGTGGTCTCGGGCGAGTCGCCGGCGCGCCCTTCGCCGCGGCCAGCCATCTCCGATCCGGCGGCCACAGGGTCCCCCTGGAACCCCTCCTGGGTGTCGACGCCCTCGGCGGGCTCCCCCACCCGGCCGGACCCGCCCACCCGGCCCTCGGGGGCCTGGCGCCGAGGACCGGGTGGCTCGCCGGCAGGGACCTCCGGTCGGCCGGCTCCCGCCGGCGAGTCGATCCCCGGCTCGGGGTCGACGTGCACCATTCCGGCGTGGATGAGGTCTGGGCCGGTCGACGCGGTGCGCCAGTCGGGGTTCAGATCGGCCGAGAACCACCCCGAACCGCGGGCGGGGGAATCGGTCGACTCCGTCGCCGCACCTGGTTGCTCGGGCTGGTCCGGATCGTCTTCGCCGGTGGCCATCCCCATGTGCCAGCGAACGGAGTTGGGTGCGTCGTCTCCCCAGATCGGGTCGGGTCGAGATACGGCTGGGTCCTGCCTGGGTGCGGTGTCGCGGAACGGCCACTCCCGAGACTGATCCACCGTCGACGTCTCACCGTCCTGCCTTGATCCCGAGAAGGCGACGTGCCCGCTCCTCTCGCCCGCGGGTGACGCTTGCACGACCCCTTCCCTGCCGATGGTGGGCGCCGGTGGCGATGCCGGCCCCACCTGATTGCCCTGCTGCTCGCGTTCACCTGCCGGTGCCGAGGTCCCAGCCCTGCTCCGTCGTCGCAGCCCCAGAGCGGCGAGGAGCCTGCCGAACAGCCCGCCCATTCGCCTCGTCGGGACCTGCGGCTCGTCATGCGGTTGCCGAGCGATGGATCCCGCCTCCCTTCCACAGCACCTCGAGGCGGCACCGGGGCACCCGGATACCCGGTCGAGCCTGTCCAGCGTCCCTGCCGACCGCAGACGGCGACGCCGGCCTCCCTCCAGGCGACACCCCGAGCTCGACCACACCCCGGTCACGGGACGACAGGCGTGAAGCCGGGCGACGGCCAGCGACCGTCTCCCGCTCACTTCCTCGACCCCGCAGCAACCTACAGCACCACCCTGACGGCCTCCGCCGGCCTTCTCTTCAGTGGCGCCAGACCGTCAGCTCTGTTGCGTCACTGGCCGAGCGGAGTTCGCGCCGGCACACCAGACCGCCGGGGGAAGCGGGGGGAGGTCGCAGCGATCTTTGCCATGATAACGACGAACCCGACGCGGTCAATCGGCGAGCTCGGGTTGGGGACAACGTCTTCCAGCCGGCCGCCGAGTTGCCGGCAGGCCGCAGTCGCCTGCTCGAGCTCCGCAGCGGCGGCCCGGCCGCGCGGTACCAACAGGGCGCCACCGACTCGGAGGAGCGGAAGGCCGAGCTCGGCCACGACCGGGAGGGGCCCTAGTGCTCTGGCGGTCGCAACGTCGAAAGCCTCCCGGCCGGACCCGTGGCCGTACTCTTCGAGGCGCGCATGGACCACGGACACGTTGTCGATGTGGAGCCCGGCGGCGGTCGCGGCGACCCAGTCGAGCCTGCGCCGCTGGGCATCGACCAGCGTGAACGCGGCCTCCGGGTACGCGTAGGCGAGCGGCAGACCGGGCAAGCCGGCGCCAGACCCCAGGTCGACCCACCGCTCGCCCGCAAGCGGCCGGCGGATGACCGCCAGCCCCAGGGCGTCGCGGAGGTGGCGTTCCCGGAGCCGCGCTCCCTCTCGTGGACCAAGGAAGCCGAGGCGCACCGCATCGCCGTACGCGGCTTCGAGTTCCTGGAGCGCATCCAGGTCCGGCTCCAACGGGAACTGTCGCAGCGCCTTCCGCCGCCAATGCGGATGTTTCACGTGAAACTTCAGGCGGGCCGAATGATCACGCGCCGGTTCGGCTCTTCGCCAAGACTCTCCGTCCGAGCGCCCTCGATCGCCGCGACGGCATCGTGGATGGCCTTTCGCTCGGCGGGAGTCATTGGCTGGAACTCGTGATCCTCGCGAGTCTGGAGCACCTGCTCCGCCGCCGCCTTGGCGGCGGTGGCGAGTTGCTCGCGGCGGTGCGCACGATAGCCATTGACATCGAGGAAGACCCGCGCTCGGCGCCGGGTCTGCCGCAGCACCCCGAGGCGGGTCAGTTCCTGCAAGGCATCGAGCGTCTCGCCGTTGGGACCGACGAGGACATCCAGGTCCTGGCCCTCCAGCTCGATGTGGCCGCCGTTCTCGTCGACCCAGGTGGTGATGTCACCGTCGACGTCCATGGCGTCCAGGAGCCCTTCGAGGAAGTCGCCCGCGAGCTCGGTGTCGGCCCCGACCAGCTCGGCATCGACGGGCTCGTCGCGGTGCTCGCGCCGAGGCGGCCGCGCGCTCTCGTCCGTGGGCCGGGACGCCGAGACCGCCGTCCCGGCAGTGAGCGTGGCGGTGGCGGAGCGCGGCGTGGCGCCGAACTCCTCGACGGCGAGCGAGGCGGTGGTGGCGGTCGCCGGGTTGCGTGCCGTCACCCGAACACGGGCCGGACTGCCGATGACGCCGAAGGTGGAGGGGACGGCGTCCTCGATGACCTCGACCTCGACCTGGTCCGGCCGAAGACCGAGCTCGGCGGCCGCGGCAGCGACCGCCGACTCCACGGTCTTAGCGCTTGCCTCGGCGTGGGCCACTCGCCTTGCCCTTTCCGGACGACCGGCTCCCGGACTTCCGGCTGCCACCGGTGCCCTGCCGCCCGCCCCCTTGTCGGCCACTCTGCCCTGCCTTCGCCTGACCGCTCTTGCTCCCCGACCCAGCCGGCTTTGCCGGCGCCTTGCCCTCGCCCGCGCGCGCCGGCCGTTCGCCGTTCCGGCTCCCGGTGGCGTCGCGATCGGAGGGCTGGGCCCGCGTCTGGGTCAAGCCACGGAAGAGGCTGAGGATGCCAAGCCCCTTGCGCCCACCACCTTCCTCGACCAACGCGGGAGCAGGGGCCGGGGCACCGGCCGCGCCCGCCGGGGCCGGAGCGGTGCGCAGCAGCATGTACTGCTGCCCGACGCTCCAGAAGTTCGTCGTCACCCAGTAGATGATCAGCGCCAGGGGCACGTTGACCGCGAACACGAAGAACATCAGCGGCATGATCCGCATGAGCATCTGCTGCTGCGGGTTCACCTGGGCCGCCTGCCTGCTCATGAGCTGCCGCTGCGAGATGTAGGTCGTGAGCGACATGGTGATCGTCAGGAGCAGGATCGTCAGCCCGGCCGCCGAGAAGATCTTGTCTGCACCCTGAAGTGCCAGCCAGTGCTGCTGGAGTGGCACGCCGAAAAATGTCTGATTTCGGAGGATGTTGCTCTCCCCAGCGACCACGGGGGCAATGATCACCTGGTAGAGGGCGAAGAAGAACGGCATCTGGGCGAGGAGCGGCCAGCAGCCGGCCATGGGGTTGAAGCCGCGCTCCTTGTAGAGCGCCATCATCTCCTCGTTCAGCTTCTGCCGGTCGTTCTTGTGCTTGGCCTGGAGCTTCTTGATCTCCGGAGCGAGCTCCGACATGACCCGGGTGGAACGGACCTGCTTGACGGTCAGCGGGATCAAAAGGATCCGCACGGAGATCGTGAGCAGCACGATCGAGAACCAGTAGCTCTGGCCGCCCAGCACCGGCTCGGTGAGGTCCTGGAAGAACTTGAGGATGTGGTACAGGACGTCGCGGAAGTTGTTGAAGAGCTCGATCACGAAGAACCTCTCTGCGGCGGGCCAGTGCTCGCCATCTCACCGTACCCCCTGCGGCCGGACTTGACCCGCCCGGTGGCCGGTGGAACGTCGTCGAATCCTCCAGGATGGAACGGCTGGCACTTGAGGAGGCGCCGGAACGCCAACCAGGAACCTCGGGCGGCGCCGTGCACCTCGATCGCCGTCTTCGCGTAGACGGAGCACGAAGGGTGGAAGCGGCACCGGTCCCCGAGGAAGGGGCTGATCCAGCGCTGGTATCCGCCGATGAGCGCGGCCAGCAGGATCGCCGGCCGGCTCGGCCGTGCGTCCTCCGCGACCCGGTCGCTCAACCGCCATCCCCTCCACGCAGGCCGGCTGCGCTCAGCACGTCTCGCAGGTCGCCGGCCACCTCCCGGTAGGAGACGCCGGCCACGCTGGGCCGCGCCACGACGA
>WNGA01001522.1_pt1 | contig 35545 bp, 32 predicted proteins | sample 5400061 | NCBI WGS metagenome assembly WNGA01 (sample SAMN13153366, study PRJNA577476) | soil metagenome | isolation source: 100 cm soil or saprolite under grassland replicate 2 | place: USA:California | collected 2016-06-15
CCACCTACCGGCCACCCGCCGCGCTCGCCGACTTCATCCGCGCCCGCGACCACCACTGCGTCTTCCCCGGCTGCCTACACCGCGCCGACGCCTGCGACATCGACCACCGCAAGCCCTACCCCCACGGCACCACCAGCGCCGAGAACCTCGGCTGCCTGTGCCGGCACCACCACCGGCTCAAGCACGAGGGCGGATGGACTGTGGAACACCGCAACGGCCGACACATCTGGACCACCCCCGACGGCAACCAATACATACGCGAACCGGAACCCATCGCCGAACCACAACCACCACCCGAACCCGAACCCGAACCCGAACCCGAACCACAACTACAACGGCACGACCCCACCGACGAACCACCACCATTCTGAGAATGAAGCTGGTGGAAACCTAGCTCGTCGTGAATCTCCTGAGGTCGAGCTTTCGGTCGGAGAGGCGACCGTTGAGGGGTCTGGTCGCCGCTGGGTCACGAGGACGACGTTGGTGATCCGATGTGTGAGTTCTCGAGAACGATATGCGCCGACGATGGCAACCTGCCCTTGAGAATCGGCACGTGCATCTCGACGTGCTTCGGTCGTCATGCACGCCGGCCTCCCGGATCGCCCTGTACCGCGACCCAGTCGCAGGCCCGGATACCTGGAGGTCTCCGCTCACCCCGCCGGGTCGATGCGCACCTGGCGCTCGCGCTCGCGCACCCAGCGGTAGTCTGTCTCCACCGCGTCGGGGTCGGCGGAGGACAGGATCACCCAAGCCAGGTAGGTGAAGATGTCCTCAGTGGCCGCCACGTGGTCGCCGTTGTGGAACGGGAAGTTCTTCGCCCAGTACGTCGGCAGCTTCTCGACGCCGTCGAAGACCTCCTCGTTGCGGAAGATGCCGGCGTTCGGCGCCGAGATGAACTTCCCGCAGACGTACCGCTCCAGCCGGTAGCTCTCGGCGAACTCCCCGTGCACCCAGTGCCGCACGGTGCGCTTGATGTGGTTGTCGCCGGTGGCCAGGTTGCTGATGAGCTGGTGCCCGCCGCCGGCCGGCCGGGCGGCCACCTCGAGCAGCCGCGGGCCGGCCGGCGTCAGCATCACCTCGGTGTGGCTGCAGCCGTTGCGGATGCCGACCGCGTCGAGCACCTGCCGGGCGTACGGCCACACCGCCCGCACGTCCGGGTGGTCCGGCGGCAGGAAGTCCACCCGGTCGTAGATCCCGATCCGGTCGCCGCGGGTGCCCTTGGTGTACCGGCAGACGTCCACCAGGCCGTGCCGGCCGTCCACCGAGTACCCGTCGATGAGGAACTCCGCGCCCTCGGCGAACTCCTCCACCAGCACGGCGTCGTTGCGCACCCCGGTCTTGTTCACCCGGCCGATGATCTGGTCGAACACCGCCTTCCAGTCGCCGCCGGGAAGCACCAGGTGCACGTCGTCGGTGCCGCCGCTCTTCGGCGGCTTGAGCACCAGCCTGGCGTCCTCCAGCGCCTCCTCCCGCAACCACTGCGCGATCACCGCCGGGTCGTCGCTGCAGACCTGCCGCAGGTGCGGGATGCCGGCGGACCGGACCGCCTCGGCCATCGCCCACTTGTCCCGCCGGGCGGCCGCCAGCGACGGCTCGTTCGCGGTGTCCGGCGCGACCAGCGGGCACAGCGCGTCGGCCAGTTCGACGCCGGTCTCCGCGCCGGCGATCACGCACAGCGGCCGCAGCGGGGCCAGCTCGGCGGCCAGCCCGGCCAGGTTGGTGCCGTCGTACCGCAGGATCTTCTCAAAGTTCTCCGGGTGCCAGCTCGCGGCGTAGACCTCGGGCACCTCGAGGGCGGCCAGCACGGCGACCGGCTCGACCCCGGCCGCACGGAAGGTGGGGGCGTACTCCTGTCCCGTCCCCAGCGGGTCAACGATGACGGCATAGCGTTGCATGGCGTTCCTCAATGGGCTGCGGATGGTACGGCGGACACGGTGGCGCCGGGCAGGGAGGGCTCGGCCGCGGGCCCGGCGTCCGCGGTAGGTACGGCCTGCATGGCGAGCGCGGTGGGTACGGCCTGCGCGGCGGGCACGGTCGGTACGACCTGCACGGCGAGCGCGGTGGGTACGGCCTCGGCGGCGGGCACGGTGGGTACGGCCTGCGCGGCGGGCACGGTTGGTACGGCCCGCGCGGCGGAGGCGGCGTGATCGGCGGGCTCGGCGTCGTCGGCGGTGTGGGCCGGCGCCCGCCGGATGCCGGTCCAGGCCGCGGCCAGCCCCAGCAGCGAGGCGAGCCCGCAGGCCACCCACACCCCGCGGCCGAGCAGCTCCCAGCCGGCCACCCCGAGCACCGGGCCGATCGCGGAGCCGAGCCCGAACATCGCGTGTGCGGACCCGATGTACCGGCCACGCAGCGCACCAGGGGCCGCCTGCGCCGGGTAGGCGAACATGGTCGGCCCACCCACGATCTCGGCCAGCGACCAGATCAGGGTGCCGACGAGGAAGGCGGCGGCGCCCCACGGCAGGGCGTAGCAGGCCAGGCCGCCGCCGAGCAGCACGAACGCGGCGGCCACCACGATCCGCGCCGGCCAGCGCTGCACCACCCTGGTGACCAGCAGCTCGCAGGTGATCACGATGAAGCCGTTCAGGGCGATCATCGCGCTGTACACCCCGATGGCCAGTCCGGCACCGCGCACCGCGAGCGGCAGCGTGGCCAGGTACTGCACGTACACCGTGGCGTTCACCAGCATGGCCAGCAGGTACAACGTGTACCGCCGGTCGGCCAGCACCGCCCGGTAGCCGCCGCGGCCTGCCGCGCCCGGGTCAGGCCTTCCGGCGCCGCCCTCCGAGTCGCCCACCGCGTCGCCCACCGCGTCGCCTGCCGCGCTGCCCGCCGCGTCGCCCGCCGCGTCGCCCGCCGCGTCGGCCGCCCTGTCGGCCTGCTCGGCGTCGGCGGCCGGCTCGGTGGCCGGCGCCCGGGCGGGCAGGGCGACCAGCGCGATCGCCGCGTACGCCAGCGCCGCCACCGCCTCGCCCCAGAACAGCAGGTTGTACGAGACCGCCACCAGCGCGGCGCCGATCAGCGGGGCCGCCGTGGTGCCGAGGTTCAGCGCCAGCCGATACATCGCGAAGATCATCACCTGCCGGTGCTGCGGGGTGAGCTCCGACAGCAGGCCGGCCGAGGCCGGGCGGTACGCCTGGCCGACCGCACCGACCACGGTCACCGCGGCCAGCAGCCCGGGGTAGTTGTGCACGTACAGGATCGCCAGGATGAGCACCGCCGAGCCGCTCATCGAGACGATGATGGTGCGCCGCGGCCCGAGCCGGTCGGTAAGCGCGCCGCCGGCCAGCACCCCGACCACCGACCCGGCACCGAGCCCACCGAGCGCGATCCCCGCCTCCAGCCCGGAGAACCCGCGCGCGGTCAGGAACAGCACCAGGAACACCTGGATGAACGCGCCGAGCTTGTTGACGAACACGCCGGCCAACAGCGCCCTGGCCGCCGGGGTGGTCTCCCGCAGGGTGACCAGGATGCCGGCGTCGTCCTCGCGACCGGTCATCCGGCGGCCTCGTCTGCCACCACGTCGGCGGCCACAGCGGCGATCTCAGTGGCCGGCGACGTCTGGACCACCAGCGCCGCCTGCGCCACCTCCAGCGCGGCCCCGCACCCGGCCGCGGTGTCGGCGAACACGGTCAGGTACGCGATGCGCCCCCACACGGTGCCCTTCGGCGGCGGCGACATCACCGCGCCCACGCCGACCAGCGGCTGCACCCGGTCCACCTCCGGCGGCAGCCCGTCGGTCACCGCCTCGATCCGGTCGATGCGCAGGTCGTCGGCGTCCACGTAACAGAACCGCACCGCGCCGACCTGCTTGCGGTCGTGGCTGACCGCCGGCATCCGCCCGCAGGCCACCGCCGCGGCGGCCAACCCCGGGTCGGCGCCGCTGGCGCGCAGGCCCAGGTACGGGATCATGTCCCCGCCGAGCCGGGCGTTCACCTCGATGATCCGCGGGCCGTCGGCGGTGAGCATGATCTCGGTGTGCGTCATGCCGTCGGTGAACCCCAGCGCGGCGTGCGTGTCGTCCAGCAGCCGCAGGATCGCCGGGTCGGACAGCAGCGGGTCGGCCGCGTCCACCAGGTGCCCGGTCTCCTCGAAGTACGGCGGGTAGCCGACCTGCTTGCGGGCCACGAACATCGGCAGCACCTGACCCCGGTGCACCGCGGAGTCGACGCTCACCTCGGTGCCGGTCACGCACTCCTCGACCAGCACCCTCACGTCGTACTGCGGAGCCTCCGGCACGGTGGTGTCCCGGGCGAAGGCGAAGTGCAAGCGCACGTCGTCCGGGGTGCGCGCCAGCACCACGCCCAGGCTGGCGGCCAGCGCCCGCGGCTTGAGCACCACCGGGTACCCGATCCGCTCGGCCGCGGCCAGCGCGTCGGACTCGCCCGCCACCAGCACCGACGCCGGCTGCGGCACGCCGGCCGCGGCCAGTGCCTGCCGGGTCAGGTGCTTGTCCCGGCAGCGCAGCACCATGTCGGGGTCGCCGCCGGGCAGGCCCAGTGCGGCGGCCACCCGCGAGGTCTGCAGGATCCGCGCCTCGTCCCAGCACAGCACGCCGTCCACCGGCGGAAGCTGCCGCGCGGCGGCCACCAGCGCGTCGGCGTCCAGGGTGCTCACCAGCACGCTCCAGCCGGTGACGTACCCCTTTTCCCAGGTCGGCTCCGCGTCGACGAACAGGTGTACGCGGTACTGCGTGGCGATCGACGCCAGCAGGTACTCGCGGTAGTGGCGCATGCCGGTGGCGATCACCAGCAGCACCGGTCGGGGGTCCGAAATCTGGGTGTCCTCAGTTGCCATCGTCTGGTACTTCCTCGATCCACGAGACGCCGGATGTGCCGTCGGCGCGGTGCCAGCGCTCCCGCAGCGCGATCCGGCCGTCGTCGAGCAGGGTGGGGGTGGAGACGCACCGGCCGGCCACCAGGTCGCCGCCGGCGGTGAGCAGGCAGTACGCCGCGTTCAGGGTGCCGTCCGGTGCCACCCGGCCGACCAGCCGGCCGACCCGCACCGGCCCGCCGCCGATCTCCACCCAGACGGCGTCGCCGTGCTGGTGGTAGAGCCCGGACGGCACCTCGGCGGCGCCGTCCCGGCCGGCCTCCCGCGGCCGGAAACGGCGCCCGTCGTAGTCGACCCGTTCCCCGGTTGCCGTCGTCGGCAAGCCGGTCAGCTCCACCGGACCGGGCACAGCTCGTCCTTGATCTGGAACAGCTGCCGGCCGAACATCGAGTTCAGCACCAGCGCGGCCCGGATCGGCAGCAGGGTGAGGTTGGCGTCCGGGATGCCGTGCGACAGCCGGCCGCGGTTGAGCGCGTAGATGCGGTTGCCGTTCGCGCCCTTCCAGCGCACCGAGTAGTCCGGCTCCACGATCGGCTCGCCGTCCTCGTCGGTCTCCACCCGCTCGCGAAGGTCGTCGTCGAACGGGATCGGGCTGTACTCCCGGCCGGCCGCGATCACCACGTGCCGGACCTGGTGCGTCTCGTGCTTCTCCGGCGTGGTGGCGTGCAACGTGATGAGCTCGCCGTCGGTATCGGCGTGGGTGATGTCGCGGCCCGGGAACAGCGTCACCGGGTAGCGGCCCAGCTTCAGCAGCCCGTCGTAGTTGGACTGGTACAGCCGCCGCAGCGCGCCCGGGGTGAGCGCGTCGCCGGTGACGTTCTGCTCCTCGATCAGCCGGCGCCGGGTCGGCCGGGACAGGCCCTGCAGGAACTGTGAGTGGGCCGGCCGGTAGAAGTCGTTGGCCACCGGCGAGTCGTCGATGGTCATGAACCACTGCCGCCGCCCGTACCACCGGATGTCGGTGAAGCCGCGGGCGAGCAGCGCCCACACGCACTCGATGCCGGTCTGCCCGCCGCCGACCACGGCGACCGGGGCGTCGGTGTCGGCGGCCATGTCGTTGATCCGCCAGCCCAGGTCGTCGGCCACGAAGGAACGGTCCACCGGCAGGTGGGCCAGCCCGTTCGGCACCGTCGAGCGGGTGCCCACCGCGACGACCAGGTGCTCGGAACGGCCCAGCAGCCGGGTGCCCTCGTACACCGAGAAGCCGCCGTCGGCGTAGGAGATCCGGTCCACGGTCACGCCGTGGAAGACGTTGCCGAGCTGCGCCGAGGCCCAGGCCAGGTACCGCTCGTACTCCTGCCGCGGCATCACGTCGAACTGGGCGTTCAGCAGCGCGAACAGCCGGCCGGTCTGCACCAGGTAGTTCAGGAAGGTCAGCTTGTGCGTCGGGTCGACCAGCGAGACGAGGTCCTTCAGCCACGAGGTCTGCATCCGGACGCCCGGGCTGAGCAGGCTCGAGTGCCAGGCCGGCCCCGGCTGCTTGTCGAACAGCGCGATCTGCTCGTCGGTGGTGGCCTCGAGCAGCGCGGCCAGGCTCAGGTTGGCCGGTCCGGCTCCGATGCCGATGGCGTGGTAGTACGGCGCCTCGTTCTTGAGGACGTCGTGCATGGTGGTTCCCCCCTGGTTTCGGTACGTGCTGATGGCGGACGCGGAGCGCTCGCCGGCGAGCTGGGTCGCAGCCCGCCGGCTCGCCGCGAGCGCGGTCTTGACCGACCCGCCCGATCCGCCGGCGAAGGTGTGGATGCGGCCGCCGGACCCGCCGACCGGCCGCAGGGACAAGGTCGCCAGGTCCGCGGATGCGAGCCCGGCGCCCTGGTTCGTGGTCGGATCTGCGGTCGGGTCGGCCGTCGGATCTGCGGTCGGATCGGCGTAGCAGTCCGCGGCGGCGACGGTGCGCAGCGCGGGGCCCAGCCGGAGGCCGGGGAAGCGGTCCACGGCGAGCGCCGCGGCCCGGTCGTGCAGCTGCGGGGTGGCCGGCGGCCGGTCCGGGTCGACCTGCCACAGCGACGCCGGCAGGCCAAGTAGGAGCCGGCCACCGGGCACCGGCCGCCCGTACAGGCCGGTCGTCTCGTCCACGAACGGCGGCGGCCGCCAGCCCTCGGCGCGGTGCACGGTGTACTGCACCGACTTGGTGCGCAGCGTCCCGGCCGGCAGCCCGCTGCGCTCCAGCAGCCGCGGCGTCCACCGCCCGGCGGCCAGCACCAGCAGGTCGTAGCTGCGGATCGTGCCGTCGGCGCTCAGGCACCGCACCGAGCCGTCCGCGGCCATCTCGACGGAGCCGGCCACCGCCCGCTCGACGCCCACCCGGGCGTCGCCGGACAGTTCACGCAGCACCGCCCGGCGCAGCGCGTCCGGCGAGAGGTACCCGGCGTGGCGCTCCAGCACCGCCGTGCTGTCGGCCGGCAACCCGCGCCAGCCCGGCAGCCGGTCGCCCGGGCAGAGCCGCACCGACCCGGGCAGCGCCCGGTCCAGTTCGGCGAGCTGCTCCGGCGCCGGTGGCCGGCCCGCGCGGACATACACCGAGCCCCTCTCGGTGTACCCCGACCAGCGCCGGAGCGTGCCGCTGCCGCGCAGCTCGACCAGGCTCTGCACGGCCAGCCGGCCGATCTCCGGGTCGGGCTCGTAACCGCGGACCACCCCGCCGGACACCCCCGTGGCGTCCCCGGCGGGCGGGTCGGCGACCAGCAGTTCGACGTGACCGAACTGCCGGCTGTCGGCCAGTCGCCAGGCAAGCAGGCAGCCGGCGAGACCGCCGCCTACCACACCGACCCGGACGCCGCTGCGTCCCGTCGTCATCGCTCGACCGCAACCTTTCCGGTCGCAGCCCCGCCGGTCGCAGCCTCTCCGGTCGCAGCCCCGCCGGTCGCAGCCCCGCCGGCCTCGCCGGCCAGCACGGCCAGCACCCTGGCGGCCCGCTCGGAGCCACCGGCCAGCCCGGCCAGCGCGGCCCGCACGGCCAGCGCCGGGTCGAACGACTCCGGCCGCAGCGCCTGCTCGGCGCGCTCCACCTCCGCCGCCACCAGTTCCGCCGGCAGCACGGCGCCGGCCGGCGCGTGGCCGGCAAGCAGCGGCGCGACCATGTCCCGGAACGCCCGGTACGACTCGTGGGTGAAGTCAGTCTCGTAGCTGTCCGGGCGGTTCCAGGCCAGGTACAGCCGGACGATTGCCGGGTCCTCCGTGGCCAGGAACTCATCCGCCCAGATCGCGTGGTTGCGGCTGGTGGAGAACTTCTTGCCCTCCAGCGTGCAGAACTCGTTTACCACCAGGCCGCGCAGCGCCGCCGGCCGCACCCCGGCCGCGGCGAAGAACGCCGGGATGAACAGCGCGAAGTAGAAGGCGTTGTCGATGCCGTGGAAGTGCCACAGCCCGTCGATCCGCTCCCACGCGGCGGCGCAGTCGTCCACTCCCCGGACGTCGGGGTCGAGGTGCCGGGCGGCGCAGAACAGGTAGGCGATCGCGACCTCGGCGTACACCTCGATCCGCATGCCGGCCAGCGGCCCGGTCCCCTCGATCCCCCAGTTCGTCGGGTACGCCATCGGCACCTCGGGCAGGCCCGCCCGCAGGTAGTGCCCGACCAGCTCGCGTACCCGGGGCGTGAGCTCGGCCTGCGCCCACACGGCGAGCAGCTCCTCGCGGTAGTCCTCCAGGCGCAGCACCGGGACCGTGGTGGTGACCTCGCGCGCTGCGCCGCCGCACCGGTCGCAGGCCGGGTTGAGCAGCGTCTGCGCGGAGGTGAACCCGCCGCAGCCCTCGCACGAGCCGCCGCTGGCGCCGCTGCCGCAGGTGGCACAGGTGCCGACGACGTAGGAGTGGTGCAGCGTGCGGCCGCAGTCGGCGCACTGGTGCAGCGTGAAGTCGCGCATCGGCAGCGTGCCGCGCTCGACCAGGTCGGCCACCACCCGGGCCACGCCGGCGCGGTAGCCCTCGTCCCGGGACGGGTCGTAGTAGGCCTCCCAGGACAGCCGCGCCCTGGTGTACGCGTCCAGGATCCGGGTCCGGTACTCGTCGATCATGGCGTCGACGGGCAGCCCCTCGTTCTCCGCCTTGGTCAGCACGTAGTTCTGGTGTACGTCGATGCCGGCCAGCGCGAGCACCCGCTCGCCGCGGGCCCGGGCGGCCCGGGCGGCGATGTCCGAGGCGAGGTACGGGCCGGAGAGGTGGCCGAGGTGCAGCGGGCCGTTCGCGGTGGCCTGCGGGATGGTGATGACGGTCAGCCGCTCACTCACCGGCCACAGCCGCGCCGCTCGCGCCCGCCACGGCGGCAGGTTCCCCGCCGCCGAGTTCCGCGGGCATCCAGTACGCGCTGAACACGACCAGCGGCCGCTCGGTGCAGCGGTTGTGCACCACGTGGGCCTCCTCGCTGTCCAACAGGAAGGCCGAGCCGTCGTCGACCTCGGTGATCGTCCCGCCGGCCTCGACCGCCGCGGAGCCACTGACCACGATGGACAGCTCCACCTCAGGGTGGCGGTCGCGTGGGCTGCTCGAGCTGGGCGGCACCGTGTACCACATCGCGTGGAAGGGCAGCCGGTCGCCGAGGGAGTACTGCTCCCAGCGGGCGACCCGCACGGCTTCGACCAGGTAGGTGTCGGCCGCGTTCTTGTCGAACTTGCGCATGAAGCATGACCCTTCGTATTCGGTCACGGGGAAGACGTCCTCCACGCCGGGGCTGGCCTGCGCAGCATGGACCGCGCTCGATCTCCCCGAGCGCGACCCGATGTGGGGTGGCACGTCGCTGTACACCGCTGCAAGAAGCGCCACCGCGCCGTGAGATACCAGGGCTAAACAAAAACCTGAAGTTGGGTTCGAACGCCGTAGAGCATGCGTGCGAACGGCCGAGCCGCCGGTGGCCCGTGGCCCTGCCCGTCCGGGTAACCCGGCAGGGACCGGGACCTTGTGAAAGGTGAACGATCCTCGGATAATCCGGGGACCACCTCCCCTCAACGGTCAAAGGAGACCCCCGTGAACGGACGTGGACCCCTCCGCCGACGCTCCCTCGCGGCCGCCGCTGCCGTCTCGGTGCTGTCCGCCCTGTCCGTGGCCGCCTCGGCGCGGCCGGCGCTGGCCGACGGCCCCGGGTCGGGCACGCCGTGGGTGGTCAGCCTCGGCGACTCGGCGATCTCCGGTGAGGCCGGCCGGTGGGCCGGCAACACCAACAACAGCCCGTCCTGGATCGACGCGCTCGGCCCCACCGCGTACTACGACAGCGCCGGCGGCACCGCCGAGCAGATCGGCGGCTGCCACCGCTCGAAGTCCGCCGAGGTCTACATCGGGGCCGGCGTGAACGGGCTCAACCTGGCCTGCTCGGGGGCCCGGACAAACACCCAGCCGTTCTCCTCCGGCTCGGACTTCAAGCCGGGCATCGACTTCTACAACGACGGGGCGGGCCACCTCGGCCAGGCGCAGATGCTGCAGAGCTTCGCGGCCACCCACAACGTCCGGGCGGTGGCGCTGCTGATCGGCGCGAACAACTACCACTTCGCCGACCTGGTGCAGACCTGCGTCGAGGACTTCCTGCTCTCCCCCAGTTGGTGGCCGAACTACTGCTACGACGACTCCGACGTCCGGTCCAACTTCACCAGCACGAACATCGCCGTGCAGACCGACGCGATCCGGGGCGCCGTGCTGAACGTGCGGCGGGCGATGGCCAGCGCCGGCTACGCCGACTCCGCGTACACCATCGTGGCGCAGACCTACTGGAACCCGGTGCCGCGCGGCGCGCAGATCCGCTACCCCCAGTCCGGGTACACCCGGCAGACGGTCGGCGGCTGCGGGATATGGAACCGCGACGCCGACTGGGCCAACGACACCGCGTTCGCCACGATCAACAACTCGGTGCGCAACGGGGTGGCCGCCGCCGGCCTGCCCAACGTGACGATGATGGACATCAGCCAGCTCACCAACGGCCACCGGCTGTGCGAGAACACCGTGGGGCTGCTGGAGGAGACGGGGCTGACCTCGTGGCGGCAGACCGGGGCGGCGGACCGGACCGAGTGGATCAACCAGATCCGCACCGCCACCACGCTGTTCGGCCCGTACCAGCTCCAGGAGGACGTGCACGCCAACTACTGGGGCCAGCTCGCCATGCGCAACTGCTTCCGGCAGGCGTACAACGGCGGCGCTGTGCGCGGCGGCCTGTGCACGGCCACCGGCGGGCTGAACGCGTTCGGCGAGCCCAACACCTGGCTGCAGTGATCCACCCCGGACGGCCGCTCGGCGCTGGAAAGGGGCCGTCCGTCGCTCCCCAGTGATCCACGACGCCCCCGCAGGGACTAGTCTCCGCAGCCAGCGGGGGAGTCGTGATCTCACCGAGGAGGCCGGTGTGACGCCACCTACCACCAACCAGCCACGGCCACGGCCACGGCCATCGACCGGCGCCAGGGTGGGCGCCGGCATCCTGGTCCTGATCCCGATCGTGGCCCTGATGTGGGTGCCGAGCTACGCCAAGGCGACGCCCCGGCTGTGGGGCTTCCCGTTCTTCTACTGGTACCAGCTCATGTGGCTGTTCATCGGCGCCAGCTGTGTCATCTCGGCGTACCTGCTGCTCACCCGCGGCCCGGCCGCCCGCGGCCCGATCGACCGCGGCCCGATCGACCGCGGCCCGGCCGCCCGGGATGAGAGGAGCGACCGGTGACCGGCGTCAACACGACCGCGCTGTCGATCGTCCTGGTGCTGTTCATCCTGGTCACCCTGCTCGGCTTCGTGGCCGCGCGCTGGCGCCGCACCGCGGACCTGCAGAGCCTGGACGAGTGGGGGCTGGGCGGCCGCGGCTTCGGCACCTTCGTCACCTGGTTCCTGGTCGGCGGCGACCTGTACACGGCGTACACGTTCGTGGCCGTGCCGGCGGCGATGTTCTCCCTCGGCGCGGTCAACGGCTGGTTCGCGGTGCCGTACACGATCATCGCGTACCCGATCGTGTTCGTCTTCCTGCCGCGGCTGTGGTCGGTCGCGCACCGGCACGGCTACGTCACCCCGGCGGACGTGACCCGCGGCCGGTACGGCAGCCGGGCGCTGGCCACCGCGGTGGCGTGCACCGGCATCCTGGCCACGATGCCGTACATCGCGCTGCAGCTCGTCGGCATCCAGGCGGTGCTGGAGGTGATGGGAATCGGCGGCAAGGGCAGCGCGTTCGGCCGCGACCTGCCGCTGTTCATCGCCTTCGCCGTGCTGGCCGCCTACACCTACTCCTCCGGGCTGCGGGCGCCGGCGCTGATCGCGTTCGTGAAGGACTTCCTGATCTACCTGGTGATCATCGTGGCGACCGTGTGGATGGCCTGGAAGGTCGGCTTCGGGCACATCTTCGACTCCACCAAGGCCAGCTTCGACGCGGCCAACGCCAAGACGCCGGGATCCAAGACGTTCATCCCGGGCGAGAAGCAGTACCTGGCCTACGCGTCGCTGGCGCTGGGCTCGGCGCTGGCGCTGTTCATGTACCCGCACTCGATCACCGGCGTGCTCGCCTCGCGCAGCCGCAACACCATCCGGCGCAACTGCGCGCTGCTCCCGCTGTACTCGCTCATGCTGGCCCTGCTCGCCCTGCTCGGGTACGCCGCGATCGCGGTGGGCACCAAGCCGATCGGGCTGAACGGCAAGCCGAACCCGCAGCTCGCGGTGCCGCAACTGTTCGAGGACCACTTCGGGTGGTTCGCCGGGGTGGCGTTCGCGGCCATCGCGATCGGCGCGCTGGTGCCGGCGGCGATCATGTCGATCGGCGCGGCCAACCTGTTCACCCGCAACCTGTGGAAGGAGTACGTCGAGCCGGGCGCCGACCCCAGGCGGGAGGCCGCGGTCAGCAAGGTCGCCTCGCTGGTGGTCAAGGCCGGCGCGCTGGCCTTCGTGCTGTTCCTGGACCGGCAGCAAGCGATCAACTTCCAGCTCCTCGGCGGCGTCTGGATCCTGCAGACGCTGCCGTCCATAGTCATCGGGCTGTACACCCGGTGGTTCCACCGGTGGGCGCTGCTGGCCGGCTGGGCGGTCGGCATGGTGTACGGCACCATGGCCGCATACGGGCAGTCGAGTGCGGCCACGAAGCACTTCGGCGCCGCCACCTCGGCGTTCTTCGGCCACGGCAACAAGATCTACATCGCGTTGAGCGCGCTGGCCCTCAACCTGATCGTTGCCACGCTGCTGACGCTGATCTTCCGGGCCGCCAAGCTGCCCGAGGGCGTGGACGCGACCAACCCGGACGACTACTACGCCGACGAGGGCGACCCCCGGGTCGAGCCCATCCCGGAGCTCACCCGCTGACCCCTCCCCCACTCCCGACCGCACCCGCGCCCCGACCGCGTGGGCTGGTGCCAGGATGGCGGGCATGGAGATCCGGGAGGCGCGGCCGAAGGAGTACGGCCAGGTCGGGGCGCTGACCGCGGCGGTGTACGTCGAGGTCGGCCTGGTGACCGCCGGCTCGACCTACCTGGCCGAGCTGCGGGACGCGGCGCGCCGCGCCAGGGAGGCCGAGCTGCTGGTCGCGCTGGACGGCGGGCGGGTGGTCGGCTCGGTCACCTACGCACCGTTCGGCAGCGGGTACGCCCAACTGGCCGGCCCGGGGGAGGCCGAATTCCGGATGCTGGTGGTGGACCCGGCGGCGCGCGGCCGCGGGGTCGGCGAGCGGCTGGTGGGCGAGTGCCTGCGGCGGGCCCGGGCGGCCGGCGCGGACACCCTCCGGCTGGCGGCCGCGCAGGTCAGCGTGGCGGCGCACCGGCTGTACGTGCGGCTCGGGTTCCGCCGCACCCCGGAGCGGGACTGGGAGCCGGTACCGGGGGGGTACCGGCTGCTCGCCTACGCGGTGGGTGTCGGGTACTGCGACCACTGCGGACGGCCGCTGGCCGCCGGCGGACACGACGGCTGCCGGGCCGCACGGGAGCTGGAGCCGCCGCGGTGGTGCGGGCGGTGCCGGCGCCGGATGGTGGTGCAGGTGACCCCGACCGGGTGGACCGCCCGCTGCGTCGAGCACGGCGAGCGGCGCGGCTGACTCGGTCGGCCTCGGCGATCAGGTCGCCCTGCTGATCAGTCGACCTCAGCGATCGGGCCGCGCGGCTGACTCAGTCGAGCTCGGCGATCAGGTCGCCCTGCTGGACGACGTCGCCCTCGTGCACGGAAACCTCGCGGACGGTGCCGTTCACCTCGCTGACCACCGGGATCTCCATCTTCATGGACTCCAGGATCACCAGCGTGTCGCCCGGCGAGACGTGGTCGCCCTGCTTGGCCACGACCTTCCAGACGTTGGCCACCATCTCCGCGTGGATCTTCTCGCTCATGCGGCGCTCCCCTTGCTCGTCTGGCCCGAATCCAACCACGGCGGCCGGGCGCGGATCACCCCCGCATCCGGGCGAGCAGCCCGGTGTCGTACCGCCCGGCCACGAACTCCGGGTTGTCGAGCAGCTCGGCGAGCAGCGGCAGGTTGCACCTCGGGCCCTCCACCCGGAACGCGGCCGCCGCGGCACGCAGCCGGTCCAGGGCCTGCGCCCGGTCCGCGCCGTGCGCGCACAGCTTGGCCAGCAGCGGGTCGTAGTACGGCGTGACGGTGTCGCCCGCGGCGTACCCGGCGTCCACCCGGACTCCCTCCCCCGCCGGCTCCGCCCACACCGTGATGCGGCCGGGCCCGGGCAGGAAGCGCACCGGGTCCTCGGCGTACAGCCGGAACTCCACCGCGTGCCCGGCCGGCTCCGGCGGGTGGTCAGGGTCGAACGTCGGCGGCCTGCCGGCCGCGACCAGAAGCTGCTGCTCCACCAGGTCCAGTCCGGTGACCAGCTCGGTCACCGGGTGCTCCACCTGCAGCCGGGTGTTCATCTCAAGGAACATGAACTCGCCGGCCACCGGGTCCAGCAGGAACTCCACCGTGCCGGCGCCCTGATAGCCCACCGCCCAGGCGGCGCGCTCCGCGGCCTCGATCATCCGGGCCCGCAATGCCGGGTCGAGGTCGGGCGCCGGCGCCTCCTCCAGCACCTTCTGGTGCCGCCGCTGCACCGAGCACTCCCGCTCGCCGAGGGCCACCACCCGGCCGCCGGCCAGCCCGAGCACCTGCACCTCGATGTGCCGCGCCGGCTCGACGTACCGCTCCAGCAGGATCGCCGGCGAACCGAAGAACCGCTCCGCCCTGGTCTGCGCCGTCTCGAACGCCGCCCGCAACGCCTCGGCGCCGGTCACCGCGGACATGCCGATGCCGCCGCCGCCCGCCGCCGCCTTGACCATCAGCGGGTAGCCGAGCAGGTCGGCGGCCCGCTCGGCGGCGGCCGCGTCGGTGACCGGCTCGGTGGTACCGGCGGCGACCGGCACGCCCGCCTCGGCCATCGCGTTGCGGGCGGCCACCTTGTCGCCCATCTTCTCGATCACGTCCGCCGGCGGGCCGATCCAGGCCAGGCCGGCGTCGGCGACGCTGCGGGCGAAGCCGGCGTTCTCGGCCAGGAACCCGTACCCCGGGTGCACCGCCTGCGCGCCGCTGACCCGGGCGGCCTCCAGCACGGCGCTCGCGTTCAGATACGACTCCGCCGCGGGCGCCGGGCCGATCAGTACCGCCTCGTCGGCCTCGCGCACGTGCCGGGAGTGCTCGTCCGCGGCCGAGTACACCGCGACAGCCTTGACGCCGAGCCGGTGCAGCGTCCGGATCACCCGCACCGCGATCTCGCCGCGGTTCGCCACGAGTATGGTCTCGAACACGAATCAGCCCCCTTCCGGACCGCATATCCCGCACGTTTGCGGTCGCGCGCGCAAAACTATCGGCATGGGTCTCATCCTGCTGACCCTGGTCTGCGCGCTCGGGGTGGCGAAGCTGCTCGGCGGGCGGCTGTCCGCACTCGAGGGGCTGCCGCTGCGCGGCTGGCCGCTGCTCGCCGGGATGCTCGGCGGGCTGTGGATCGGGACCGGCGCCGCGCTGGCCGGGCTGCCGCCGGCGGTGCACTGGCTGGCGCTGACCGTGGCCGCCGGCTGCGCGCTGGCGTACTGCCTGCGCAACCGCATCGTGCACGGCACCGGGCTGGTCGGCGCCGGTCTGCTGCTGAACGCGCTGGCCGTGATGCTCAACGGCGGGATGCCGGTGTCGGCCGACGCGGTGGCGCGGGCCGGTACCAGCTACCCCGATGCGATCGCCGACCCCCGGCACGTGCCGGCCGGCCCGGGCACCACCCTCGGCTTCCTGGGCGACACGATCCCGGTGCCGCTGCCGTTGCGCCCCGAGGTCGTCAGCCTCGGCGACGTGCTGGTGGCGGCCGGCCTCGCTCAACTCCTGGCCACCGCCATGCTGCGCGGCACCGAGCCCGCCGCGCCGGGCCCGACACTGCCCGTCCCGGCCCGTTCGTTCGCACCACGCGGGCCCGCCCGCCGCCCCGGCCGCCCGGCCCGCCGCCCCTTACCGAACCCGCCGACCCCACCGCCCGCCCCGGACACCGACCTCCCCGCCTGATCAGCCAGGACGCGGCCGCGGTGCTCGGCAGTTTCACATCAGCGGGTCTCGCAGATCGCCCGCGGCGGGCCGGAGCCCGCTGCCGGCTGACCTGGGGCCTAGTTCGGTGCGGAGCTCGAGGGAGGTGGCCTCGACGACCACCTCGGTCAGCCGGAAGCGCACCCGCTGCCTGAGCGAGTCGGGGGCACGGTCGCCGCCGCACTTGCGGTGGACGAGCGCCTTCACCTCGTCCTCGATGCCGAACTTGCGCAGGCACGGGCCGCACTCGTCCAGGTGTTGCTGGATCCGGGCCCGGTTCACCTCGTTGCACTCGTTGTCGAGGAAGAGGAACACCTCGGCGAGTACCTCCTCGCACGGCGTCTCGTGCGGGTTGCCGCAGCTCACGACTCCTCCTGGGTGCCCTCGGCCGCCGCGCGGACCAGGCCGCGCTCCTGGGCGTAATCGGTCAGCAGCCGCTGCAGGCCCCGCCGCCCGCGGTGCAGCCGCGACATCACCGTGCCGATCGGGGTGTCCATGATCTCCGCGATCTCCTTGTAGGAGAAGCCCTCCACGTCGGCCAGATACACCGCGAGCCGGAAGTCCTCGGGCAGCTTCTGCAGTGCTTCCTTGACGTCGGAGTCGGGCAGGTGGTCCAGCGCCTCCATCTCCGCCGAGCGCAGACCGGCCGAGGTGTGCGACTCCGCCGCGGCGAGCTGCCAGTCCTCGATCGTGTCGGTGTTGGCCTGCTGCGGCTGGCGCTGGCGCTTGCGGTATGTGTTGATGAACGTGTTGGTGAGGATGCGATACAGCCAGGCCTTGAGGTTGGTGCCCTCGGCGAACTGGTGGAAGTTGCCGAATGCCTTGACGAACGTCTCCTGCACCAGGTCCTCGGCGTCGGACGGGTTGCGGGTCATCCGCATGGCGGCCGCGTAAAGCTGGTCCAGGAACGGCAACGCGTCCCGCTCGAAACGCTCCCGTCGCTGCTCGGCGGTCTCCTCAGTGGGCCCGACCACTTGTGCTCCCGTCCTAGCACCGACGTACTCGCCTGGCGAGGATACGACGCGGTCGGGAGGCGCAGATACAGGCGACCACTCCGTCCACCTTCGGGGGTCGACCCGGCTCCTTGCGGAGCTGGCTGCACAGCCTGTCATCCGACCTCCGAAGCTGCGACGACGGTACGTGGCGGACAACGCCGTCGCCGCGGAACCGATTCCCGTGCAGGACGCACCGTGACCTACCGCGACAACGCGCACATCCTGGGATAGCGTCCACGCGACCCAGCGCCACACCGGAGAGACCTGATGGACACGCTGAGCGACACCGACACCGACCGCGACGACTACGCCCCCCGGCCACCCGGGCACCGCCTCTGGCTCACATTGCCCACCGGCCTGCTGGCCGCGGCCGGTGGGGGCGCCGTCGTCCTCGGGATCTTCCAGCGGTACGACGGCCCGGGCACCAGTTCCCTGCGGCGCGCGGCGCTGGTTCCGGACTGGCGGCTGCATCTCGGGCTGGCCATCGCCCTCGGCGTCGCCGGGCTGCTCGCCGTGCTGGCCGGCCGGACGGTGCTGGCCCGCACCGCGGCCGGCATGGTGGTGGTGCCCGCGATCGTGCTGGGCACGCTGACCGCGGGCGTCGCCATCGGCACCCTCGAACCGCTGATCCGGGCCGGCGGGGTCGACACGATCGGTCCCGGGGGGTGGCTGACCATGGGCGGCGCCGCGGCCGGGCTGCTCGCGGCGTTGCTGGCGCTCGCCCAGACCGGCGCGTACACCGGGGCCGGCCGCGGCTGGCTGGCCCCCACGCTGGCCGCCGTGGGGGTGGTCGGGCTGCTGGACTCCTGGCTGGCCGCGACGGTCGGCCCGGTCGGCGACCCGCCGCTGCGGTCCGGCTACCTGGCCGCGCTGACCAGCCAGGACCACTCCGGCGCGATCACGTTCGCGGTGCTGGGCGGGCTCGGCTGGGCCGCCGTGGCGATCGGCTACGCGTCCGGCCGGCACGGCGCCCCCGCCGCGGGTGTCGCGCTGGGCGCAGCGGTCGCCGTCGGGGTGGACCTCGGCGTCCGGCTGGGCTCCGTGCAGGGGCTGCTGGACGCGGCGGCCAACCTGGACCGCCGGGACGAGACGTTCATCGCCCTCGGCGCCACCGTGCTGGCGCTGCTGCTGCTCGCCGTGCTGCTGCGCGGCCGCCCTGCGCCGTTGGGGGAGGAGCCGGCCGGCGAGCCGCTCGGCTTCGACTCCACCCTCGGCCGGGAGCCGCCGTACGGACCGGTCGCGGGCGCGCCGGGCTATGGCGACTCGCCGTACGAGCGGGAGCGGGAGCGGCGGTACGACTCGCCGTACGAGCGGGAGCGGCCCTACGACTCGCCGGCCGGCTACGACCGGTTGCCGGAGCCGGGCAAGGGCTACCTGCCCGAGCACGACCCGGCCCCGGGCGCCCGCTATCCGCTGCTGCCCGACGAGCGGGCCGCCCAGCACCCGACGCCGCCGCGGCCGGGCGTCAGCCGCCCGCCTGACGACTGATCCGTCGGCGTCTGATCCGCCGACGCCCAGCCGGGGTACCGTCCGTCACCGGCGTCCGGGGGCCGGCCGGTACGGTCAGCCACCGACGTCCGGGTCCGGCCGGTACGGTCAGCCACCCGTTGTGTGCCGGACCTCGACGATCGGCAGCCGCAGCGCGCCCGGGGCGTGTGCCGGCACGGCCGGTTTCCTCGGGGCGACCGGGGCGATCCGGCGGTAGGGCGTGCCGGGCGCGGGACGCGGGTCGGCCTCGCCGCGGTTCGGCCAGAACGCGGCCGCCCGCTCGGCCTGCGCGGTGATCGTCAGGGACGGGTTGACGCCCAGGTTGGCCGAGACCGCGGCGCCGTCCACCACGGACAGCCCGGGATGGCCGTACACCCGGTGGTAGGCGTCGATGACCCCGGTCCGGGCCGAGTCGCCGATCACGGCGCCGCCCAGGAAGTGCGCGGTCATCGGCATGTTGAAGACCTCGCCCCAGTTGCCGCCGGGGATGCCGCCGATGCGCTCGGCGACCCGCCGGTTGGCCTCGTTGCCGACCGGGATCCAGGTCGGGTTGGGCTCGCCGTGGCCCTGCCGGCTGGTCATCTTCCGGCGGCCGAGCAGCGACCGCCTGGTGTAGGTGGTGAGCGAGTTGTCCCGGGACTGCATCACCAGCACGATGATCGACCGCTGTGACCAGCCCCGGACGAACACCATCCGGGCCAGCCACCACGGCCGGCGCACCAGGTAGCGACCGAACACCGCGAACCAGCTGACCCAGCGCGGCGCCCGGCCGCCGCCGTCGGTCATCAGGGTCTGCAGCAGCCCCATCGCGTTGCTGCCCCGGCCGTACCGCACCGGCTCGATGTGGGTGTGCTCGTCGGGGTGGAACGAGGAGGTGATCGCCACGCCGCGGCTGTAGTCCGTCCGCAGGCCGAACGTGCCGGAGCCGATGATCGACTCGGAGTTGGTGCGGGTGAGCTCGCCGAGCCGCCCGGACAGCTGCGGCAGGGCGCCGGTGTCGCGCATCCGGTGCAGCAGCTTCTGGGTGTTGTACGTGCCCGCGGCGAAGACCACCTGCTCGGCGGTGAACCGGCGGGCGCCCTTCCTCGAGCCGGTGCGCACCGTGTCCACCCCGTACCCGGCTGCACCCGCACCCGCATCCGCACCCGGCAGCGGGCGGACGGACGTGACCGTGGTCAGCGGGTGCACCTCGGCCCCGCCCGCCTCGGCCAGGTGGAGGTAGTTCTTCACCAGGGTGTTCTTGGCGTTGTGCCGGCAGCCGGTCATGCACTCGCCGCACTGGGTGCAGCCGGTACGCCGCGGGCCGGCGCCGCCGAAGTACGGGTCGTCCTCCTCAACCCCCGGCCGGCCGAAGAACACCCCGACCGGCGTCGGGTGGAACGTCCCGCCCACGCCCATGTCCTCCGCGACCGCGCGCATCACCTCGTCGCTGGGCGTGGTGAACGGGTTGGTCACCACCCCGAGCATCCGCTTGGCCTGGTCGTAGTACGGGGCCAGCTCGTCGGCCCAGTCGGTGATGTGCGCCCACTGCGGGTCGGCGTAGAACGCGGGCAGCGGCTCGTACAGCGTGTTGGCGTAGTTGAGCGAGCCGCCGCCCACGCCGGCGCCGGCCAGCACCAGGGTGTCGCGCAGCGCGTGGATGCGCTGGATGCCGTAGCAGCCCAGCCGCGGCGCCCACAGGAACTGCCGCAGGTGCCAGGAGTTCTTCGCGAAGTCGGCGTCGGTGAACCGCCGGCCGGCCTCGAGCACCCCGACCCGGTACCCCTTCTCGGTCAGCCGCAGCGCGGTCACCGACCCGCCGAACCCCGAGCCGATCACGATCACGTCGTAGTCGAAGCGCCCGCTCATAGGCGGAAGGGTACGACGCAACCTACTCTCCGGTAACCCCCAGCTCGGCCAGCCAGGCGGTCACCGCACCGCGGACCGTGGCCAGGTCGCGGCGCAGCGCGTGGTCGGCGCCCGGCACCACCACGACGGTCCTTCCGGGCGCCGGCGGCGGCATGCCGAACGGGTCCCGGTCGCCCTGCGCCACCAACACCGGCACGGTGACCGCGTCCAGTTCCGGCAGCCGGGTCTTCTCCGGCCTGCCGGGCGGGTGCACCGGGAAGGCCAGGCACAGCACGGCGGCGGCGCCGGTCGCGGCCGCCGTCCGGCAGGCCACCCGGGCGCCCGCGGACCGGCCGCCGACCACCAGCGGTACGCCGGGCAGGCCGGGGGCCAGCGCGGCCAGCACCGCCCGCCAGGCCTCGTCGAGGTGGCCGGCCGGGGCGGGCGAGCGCCGGCCGGCCACCCGGTACGGCTGCTCGACCCGGCGCACCGCCAGGCCGAGCCGCACCGCCGTGTCGGTCACCGCGACCAGATCCGGTGCCGTGATCCCGCCGCCCGCGCCGTGCCCGAGCACCAGCAGCCCGCGCGGGGGGCCGTCGGGGTCGTCGGCCTGTACCCGGGCCGGCCCGCGCGGGGTGTCCACCAGATCCGTTGCCATCCGACGGTTGTAGCGGTCCGGTCAGGTGTTGGCCACCGCGACCAGCGCGGTGAAGATCAGCGGCGAGAGGTTGGACAGGTCCCGGGACTGGAACGACAGGCCGTCCGTGGCCCGCGCGATGCGGGCCAGGGTGGCCGGGTCGGTCTCGTTGCCGATGGCGAAGTTCAGCAGGTGCACCGGCCGCCGGGGGTCACGGTGCTTGCCGAGTTCGGCCAGCAAGGTGTTCAGCGAGATGCCGTTCTCGTCCTGGTTCTGCCCGTCGGTCATCACCATGATCCAGTTGAAGCCGTCCTTCAGGTAGTGCTGCTGCGCGTTCAGGTACGCGGCGAGCGTTGTGTCATACAGCCCGGTGGCCGCGTGCGGGGTGAGCGCCGCCAGCCTGCCGAGCACCTGCCGGGACAGCGCCGCGTTGGTCGGCAGGCCGGCGACCGGGCGCAGCGGGACCACCACCCGGTAGTCCCGCGGGCCGTCCAGGTTGGTGGAGAACTCCCACAGGCCGAGTTGGTCGGTGTCGCGCAGCGTGGAGCCGAAGGCCCCGAACGCGGTGGTCAGCGCCTGCTGCACCAGCGCCAGCCGGGTCTTGCCGGTGCCCGGCACCTCCTCGCCCATCGACCCGGACGTGTCCAGCACGATCAGCGTCGAGCTCGCCCGGCTGAACAGGTTCCACAGGCCGCGGGCGGTGCTCAGCCCCTCGGTGGCGGACAGCCGCGGCGGGTACGGCGTGCGGCTCAGCCCGTTCGCCTCGGCATCCGGGGTGTCCAGCGTGCCGTCCGGCGACCGCAGCCCGTCCCGGGTGATCTGTTCCTGTGCCGCCGGGGTACGCGCCCAGTTCGCGAAGTCGAACGCCGCCAGGTGCGCGAACGCGTCCACCCAGGTCCCGTTCAGCGCGACCACCGGGAAGTTCGCCGAGTACGTGCCGCCGAACGCGTACGCCGCCCTCATCGGCACGCCGGTGCCCTGCCTGTTGTACCGGTACACCTGCTGCTCGGTGGTCGCGATCAGCCCGAAGGTCTTTGTGATCACCGTCTCGCTTGCCATCGTGCCGGCCGCCGCGAAGAGCTGGTCCGGGTCGTTGGTGGTGCGGCCGAGCGCCGCGGTGAAGGCGAGCAGCCCGAGCAGCGCGGCCGGGTTCGAGAACGTCTGCGTGGTGGCCCGCTCCAGCGGCACGCCGGCCGACGTGGTGGCCACCGCCTGGAACAGGCTCACCCCGGTGTTGCTGCCCTGCGGGTCCGCCGAGGTCATCTTCACCGGCCCCCAGCGGGGCTTGCCCACCGCGCCCCAACCGCGCGGGTCCCGGACCAGGTTCAGGTAGTCGCCGAACTGCAGCAGCCGGCCCTTCGCGGCGGTGATCGCGTCCAGCGCCGAGGGCGGCGCAGCGAGCACCAGCGGCGACGACGCGATCGACGGTGAGCCGGCCGGCACCACGGCGCGGCCGGCCGGCGTGGCCCGGAGCAGGTCGACGCTGGTGGTCGAGGCCGGCAGCCAGATCTCCGGCTGGGCCGCGGTCTGCCGGTTCGCCGGCGCGGTCAACCCGGTCAGCGCCGAGTTCAGCGGCAGCGACAGCGCGGCCAGCTCGGCGCACAGCCCGGACACCAGACGGTGCTCGGCGTTGTAGGAGGCGACCAGCGGCTTCACCCACTCCAGCGCGGACGGGTCCACCCCGATGGTCACCGTCCGGCTGCCGCTGGTGCAGATCCCGGCCTCGGCCCGTCCGGAGCGCAGCGAGCGCACCCCGATGTAGCTCAGCCCGAGCGCCACCACCACCGCCAGCGCGAGGGGCCAACGTGGCCATCGGGCGCGGTGCCGAGTCTCGCCATGACCGAACCGGTCTGTCATGCCGTACTCCCCGTTGTGGAGCCTCGGCTGATGACAGGAGCATGGGATCAGCCGCAAAGGCCGCCGCTGGTGCGGCACCCCGACTGCCGGAGGCTGGCCTCTGACGGCCGAGGCTCACGCTGCATCGTGCCACCGTAGCCGGCCTTGTGGCTGCATCGGGGAAAGTTGTCAACCGGGGTTAGGCTGCGGCGTGCTCACCGGAACCGCTCGCGGTGTGCTGTCGGTCCGCGCCACGACACGCACGGTGTTCGTGGCGGCGCTGGTGGCGGCCCTGGTGGTGGCGCTGTCCACAGCCTGCGCCGGGCAGCGGCCGCGGCTCGCCGCCGAGGCGGCACCTTCGAAGTCGGGCACGACCCGCACCGCACCGGCGCAGCCGTCCTTCACCGTGGTGGCCAGCGGCGACGTGCTGATCCACCCGCAACTGACCGCGCAGGCGGCGGCCGACGCCGGCCAGACCGGCGCGGTGCCGTACGACTACGCCCCGATGCTGGCCGGCATCAAGCGGCTGGTGTCCGGCGCAGACCTGGCCATCTGCCACCTGGAGACGCCGCTGGCCCCGGACGGCGGGCCGTACTCCTACTTCCCGGCGTTCAGCGTGCCGCGGCAGGTCGCCACCGCGCTGGCGGAGACCGGATACGACACCTGCTCCACCGCGAGCAACCACACGCTGGACCGCGGCGCCGACGGGGTGCGCCGGACACTGGAGGCGCTGGACGCGGCCGGTGTCCGGCACACCGGGTCCGCGCGGTCGGCGGCCGAGGCGGCCACCCCGGACATCCTCGACGTGCGCGGCGTCAAGGTTGCGCAACTGTCGTACACCTACGGTTTCAACGGCCCGTCGGCGCAGGTGGACCAGCCGTGGCTGGCCAACCGCACCGATCCCGAGGCGGTGCTGGCCGCGGCACGGCTGGCCCGGGCGGCCGGTGCGCAGGTGGTGATCGTCAGCCTGCACTGGGGCATCGAGTACCGGCACCAGCCGACGCAGGAGCAGACCATGTTGGCGCACGAGCTGCTGGCCGACCCCGCGGTGGACCTCATCGTGGGCTGCCACGCGCACGTGACCCAGCCGTTCGAGCAGGTCAACGGCAAGTGGGTGGTGTACGGGATGGGCAACCTGATCGCCCGGCACGCCCAGCCGACCGAGGGCAACACCGCCGGGCTGGTGGCGCGGTTCCGGTTCACCCGCGACGGTGCCGGCCGGTGGCGGGTCACCAGGGCGGAGTACGTGCCCACCTACATCGAACTGGGGCCGCCGATCCGATTAGTCGACCTGCCCGCCGCGCTGGCCGACCCGGCGCTGCCCGCGGCCACCCGCACCCGCTACGCCGCCGTGCAGGCGGGCACTGACGAGGTGGTCACCAGCCTCGGAGCCTCCGGCAGCGGCCTCGCCCGCGGCGCCGGCTAGTACCGCTGGCCGAGTCGTACGCAGCCCAAGCCTGTGATCATCGCCCAGTTTCCCCGCCTCCAGCCGTCTCATTGCGGCGACGATCACCGGGTGGCCGGCCGAACTGCCGACCCGGTGATCGACGACCGCCTGCCCGGTGATCGACGACCGCCTGCCCGGTGATCATCGCCGACTTTCCCCGCCTTTGACCGTCTCACCGCGGCGACGATCACGGAACGGCCGGTTTGCGGAGCCCAGGGCATGGCATCGGCATTACGAAGGCCGCCCCAAGACCACCGACCCTCCCGGCCCGCGTTCCCGCCAGACCGCCCGAACGCCCGACCTGGTGATCATCGCCGAGTTCCCTCGCCCCCAGCCGTCATTCCACAGCGACGATCATGGTTCAGCCAGCGGCGGGCAGGCCAGCGGCGGGCAGACCAGCGGCGGGCAGACCAGCGGCGGGGATGGCGGGGAGAACGAGCCGGCACGCCATATCAGAACAGCGGGTCGGGGTTGGGGGCGGGCTGGACCGGGGTGAGCAGGGCGGGGCCGTTGTTGGCGATGTTCCCCACCCGGGCGCCGACCGGGCGGATCTCCAGGCCGTTCACGATGGCCGGGTCCGGCGGATGCAGCAGGTCGGCCACGTCGGCCGCGGGATCCAGCCAGGCCGACCACGCCGGCTTCGGCAGCACCAGCGGCATCCGCTCGTGCACGTCCTTCAGCCTGCCCACCGCGGCGGTGGTGACGATCGCGCAGGTGACCAGCCGGTCGGCGCCGCTGCCCCAGAACTCGTACAGCCCGGCCAGCGCCAGCATCGACCCGTCGTGCGGCGTGACGTAGTACGGCTGGCGGCCGGCCCACTCGTACCAGCCGTCGGCCGGGATCAGGCACCGCCGGGCGGCCAGCGCGTCGCGGAACGACGGCCGGTCCGCGGCGGTCTCGGCCCGCGCGTTGACCAGCCGGGCGCTCTGGTCCGGGGTGTCCGCCCAGGACGGCACCAGGCCCCAGCGCAGCAGCCGCAGCTCGCGCCGGCGCGGGCCGCCCGGGGCCAGCGGCGGCCGGGCCACCACCGCGGCGACCAGTTTGCCAGGCGCGACGTTGTAGTCGGGACCCACCGCGCCGACCAGGTCCACGGCCTCGAACTCCGCCGCGACGTCGTCGGGCGGCCGCCCGACGGAGAACCGCCCGCACACCCCGAACCCTCCCGGCTGTGGCAACTCCCGGAGGCTACATCCGTGACCCGCGCGTCCCTCAGCCGCTCAGCCCGGGAGGCGCAGACCGGTCCCGGTCAGGATCACCAGCGGCACCCGGATGAACCCGGTCCGGCCCGGCCTGGCGGCCAACACCCGAACGAGGGACCAGAGGCCGGCGGCGGCTGCCCTCGGGGGTACAAACGCCGCACGGCGATGCTGCGCAAGCTCTGCATGCAGCGGCGCACCGGGGCCGCGGTGTACGGCGCGCAGCGTGGCCGACCCGGGCCACGCGGGTAGTCCGGCCGGACCATCCCGCAACCGGTTCCTTGGTGCCGGTCACAATGTGTCTTCTGGCTCTGACGCTGCGTGCCCGGCACGCGGGAGGGTAGCTCCGACCGAGTGAGGATTCGGAGTGATCGACGATGTTGTGGCTGCTCGGAGTGGTCGCCTACCTGATGTTGGTGTGCCTGACCTGCCGCGCCTTCAGGGTGGCGACCCGGCAGGGGCCCGAGGCGCCACGCGTCACCTTCGACACCGCCTCGGGGGCGGGGTACGGTGCGGCGTCGGGTGCCGCACCGGACCCTGCCGACGATCTCCCGGATCGCGCAGCCTGAGCCGTTCTCGCCGGTCCCGACGATCTGCCGGTTCGCGCAGCCTGAACGGTTCTCGCCGGTCCGCGGGTCCGGCAGACTGAACCCGTGAGCGAGCTTGCGAGCGAACCAATGAGCACAGCAGCCACGCGAACGCGGACGCCGAGCGCCAGCGAGGTGTTCGCAGTGAGCGAGCTTGCGAGCGAACCAATGAGCACAGCAGCCACGCGAACGCGGACGCCGAGCGCCAGCGAGGTGTTCGCAGTGAGCGAGCTTGCGGGCGAACCGATAGGCACAACAGCCACGCGGACGGGGACGCCGAGCGGCAGCATGGTGTTCGCGTGGAACGGTCGAACCGACCGGCACGGCAGCACCGGCTGCGCTGGCTGCGGGCACGGCGAGGTGGTCGGGTGACGTCGCTGTGGCCCGCCCCGCTCGCCACGGCGCCGGTGGACGCCACCGTCGCGCTGCCCGGGTCGAAGTCGATGACCAACCGGGCGCTGCTGCTCGGCGCGGTGGCGGACGGGCCGTCGGTGGTACGCCGGCCGCTGCGGGCCCGCGACACCGAACTGATGGCCCGCGCGGTGCACGCCCTCGGCGTCGGGGTGACCGACCACGACGGCGACTGGCACCTCGTGCCGGGTCCGGTGGCCGGGGAGGCGGACATCGACGTCGGGCTGGCCGGCACGGTGATGCGGTTCGTCCCGCCGCTGGCCGGGCTGGCCGAGGGCCGGGTGCACTTCGACGGTGACCCGCGGGCCCGGGAGCGGCCGCTCGGCCCGCTGCTGGAGGCGCTGCGCCAGGTGGGGGTGCGGGTCGAGGACGGCGGCCGGGGCGCGCTGCCGTTCACGGTGGCCGGCCGCGGCGCGGTGGCCGGGGGCACGGTGCGGATCGACGCCAGCGCCTCCTCGCAGTTCGTGTCCGCGCTGTTGCTGGCCGCGGCGCGCTTCGACAAGGGCGTGGAGGTGTGCCACGACGGCCCGCCGGTGCCCTCCCAGCCGCACATCGCGATGACCGTGGACATGCTGCGCGCCTCCGGGGTGGACGTGACCGGCGGCGCCGACCGCTGGCGGGTCGGCCCCGGCCCGGTGCGCGCCCGGGACATCGACGTGGAGCCGGACCTGTCGAACGCGGCCCCGTTCCTGGCCGCCGCGGTGGTCACCGGTGGCCGGGTCACCGTGCCCGGCTGGCCGCGGCGCACCACCCAGGCCGGCGACGCGCTGCGCGGCCTGCTGGAGCAGGTCGGGGCCACCGTGACCCTGGACGACGGCGGGCTGACGGTGCGCGGCGCCGGCCGGCTGCCCGGGCTGGACGCCGACCTGCACGAGGTGGGCGAGCTGACCCCGGTGCTGGCCGCGCTGTGCGCACTGGCCGACGGCCCGTCCCGGCTGCGCGGCGTGGCCCACCTGCGCGGGCACGAGACCGACCGGCTGGCCGCGCTGGCCACCGAGCTGTCCCGGCTCGGCGCGGCGGTCTCCGAGGCCGGCGACGGGTTGGCCATCCGGCCGCAGAAGCTGTCGGGCGCGGTGTTCGGCACCTATGACGACCACCGGATGGCGCAGGCCGGTGCGGTCCTCGGGCTGGTGGTGCCCGGCGTCCAGGTGGCGGACGTGGAGACCACCCGCAAGACGCTGCCCGACTTCGTCGGCATGTGGGGCGCGATGCTCGCCGGGGACGCGCACTGACCCCGCGACGGGACTACGACGAGGACGACGTCCGGGTACGACCCGGGCGGCGCGGGTCCCGCCCGCGGACCAAGGAACGCCCGCGGCACGAGGGCGCCGCGACCGGGTTCGTCACCGCGGTGGACCGCGGCCGGTACACCGTCCTGACCGATGGCGCCGCGCTGACCGCGATGCGGGCCCGGGAGCTCGGCCGCAAGTCCGTGGTGGTGGGCGACCGGGTCGGCCTGGTGGGCGACCTGTCCGGGCAGCCCGGGTCGCTGGCGCGCATCGTCCGGATCGAGCCGCGCGCCACGGTGCTGCGCCGTACCGCCGACGACACCGACCCGTACGAGCGGGTGGTGGTGGCCAACGCCGACCAGCTCGTGATCGTCACCGCGCTGGCCGACCCGCCACCGCGCACCGGGCTGATCGACCGCTGCCTGGTCGCCGCGTTCGTGGGCGGCCTGGAGCCGCTGCTCTGCCTGACCAAGTCGGACCTGGCCTCCCCCGACGAGCTGCTCCGGGTGTACGCCGACCTGGGGGTGGACGCCGTGGCCACCCGCCGGGACGAGGACCCGGCCCCGTTGCGGGAACGCCTGGACGGCCGGGTCAGCGTGCTCGTCGGCCACTCCGGAGTCGGCAAGTCGACCCTGGTGAACCGGCTGGTGCCGGCCGCGCACCGGTCGGTCGGCGAGGTCAGCGCCGTCGGCAGGGGCCGGCACACCTCGGCCAGCGTGGTGGCCCTGGAGCTGCCCGGCGACTCCGATTCGCCGGGCGCCGGCGGCGGGTGGGTGATCGACACCCCGGGCATCCGGTCGTTCGGGCTGGCGCACGTCACCCCGGCGGACCTGCTCGCGGCGTTCCCCGACCTCGAGCCGGGTACCGCGGACTGCCCGCCCGGGTGCGAGCACACCGCCGACGCGGACGGCTGCGCGCTGGACTCCTGGGTGGCCGCCGGCAAGGCGGAGCCCGCCCGGCTGGCCTCGTACCGCCGGCTGCTCGCCTCCCGCACCGCCGACGAGCGGTAGCGCCCCGGTCGGCGTTCAGCAGGTCGCGGTACGCGACCAACGGTCCGGGAAAAGGGGGCACCCACCGGCGCGAGCGCACCGGGCCGCGGTGGTGCGGCTGCGCCAGCCGGCCCGGCGGTTACCAGCGGGTCAGGGCGGCGCGCACATACCGGGTGATCGGCGCGCCGTCGGTGATCTCCGCACGCCGCCACCACCGCGCGGCGTCGGTGGAGCCGCCCACGTCCACCACGCCGAGGGTGCCCCCGGTGACCTCGGCCCGGTACAGGACCTGCATGTGGTGCGCCTGCACCGGCCGACCGTCGCGCTCGAACCGGTGGGTGTTCGACCCGACGTCCAGCAGTTCGGTGATCCGCACGTTCATCCCGGTCTCCTCGTACACCTCGCGGACCGCCGCGTCGGCCGGTGACTCGCCGAACTCCACCCCGCCGCCGGGCATCATCCACAGGCCGCCGATGTCGCCGCCCGGAGCGAACCGGGACAACAGCACCCGGTCGTCCTCGGCCACCAGCGCGTACGCGCCGATCCGCGACTCCCGACGGGCCGCCTCCGGCAGCGGCGCCCTTCCCTCCGGCGACCGCCCGGCCGATGCACTTCCAGCCGACGCCCCTCCGGTCGACGCACTTCCAGCCGAGACTCTTCCGGCCGACGCACTTCCAGCCAACGCCCCTCCGGCCGACGCCCGCCCGGCCACGTCTACCCAGCCGCCGATCCGCCAGTACTCCCCCGCCTCGCGGTCCAGCAGCCCGCCGTCCACCAGGTACCGCCGCAGCGACGCGTAGTCGTCGTACCAGGAGCGCAGGATGGCGTTGACCTCGCGCTCGGCGTACCGCAGGCCGGGCTCGAACACCGACGCGATGTACTCCAGCACCACCCGGCGCTTGCCGGCCGCGGTCGGCATCTGCAGCAGCCGGCCGCGGCGCACGAAGGCGCGCAGTACGGAGGCCACCTTGGGATCGGTGGCCCCGAAGTCGTCCGCCGGCTCATCCAGCGCCGCCGCCCTGGCCGCCTCCTTGAACAGCCCGGCGTTGAGCTCCACCTTGCCGTCCGCCGTGCGAACCAGGCCGCCGCCCTCCAGCCGGCGCAGCGCCGCGCCGAGGTCGCGGGGCGACAGTCCGGTCGCGGCCAGCAGGTCGTCCGGCTTTGTCGCGCCGAGCGCCAGCGCGGCCACCACCCGCAGCCGCGCGTCCTCGCTCAGCAGGCCGACCAGAGCGGTGGGATTCACAGGTACGTCGGCAGCCATGCACCGACCGTATCGTTCCGGCCGGCCGGCCCACCGCCCCGAGCCGGCCGTCGATCATGGCGGTGGGGTACCCGGGCAGGGAGCGGTAGCCTGCGCGACATGTCCGGGCACTCCGACGATCTCGGCCTCGCACATATCCTCGCCGACGACGCGGACGCGTTGACCATGTCCCGCTTCCGGGCGCTGGACCTGCGGGTGGAGACCAAGCCGGACATGTCGCCGGTCACCGACGCCGACCGGGCGGTGGAGGAACTGCTGCGCTCCGCGCTGTTCCGGGCCCGGCGGCGGGACGCCGTGCTCGGCGAGGAGTTCGGCGCGACCGGCAGCAGCGCCCGGCAGTGGGTGATCGACCCGATCGACGGCACCAAGAACTTCGTCCGCGGGGTACCCGTCTGGGCCACCCTGATCGCGCTGATGGAGGGCCCGGACGTGGTGGTGGGCGTGGTGAGCGCGCCGGCGCTGTCCCGCCGCTGGTGGGCGGTCCGCGGCGGCGGCGCGTACGGCGGGCGCAGCCTGACCTCGGCCAGCCGGTGCCGGGTGTCGCAGGTGACCAAGCTCGCCGACGCCAGCCTGTCGTACTCCAGCCTTTCCGGCTGGGAGGAACAGGGCCGGCTGGACGGGTTCCTGGAGCTGACCAGGCGGGTATGGAGGACCCGGGCGTACGGCGACTTCTGGTCGTACGTGATGGTGGCCGACGGCAGCGTCGATGTCGCCGCCGAGCCGGAGGTCTCGCTGTGGGACCTCGCTTCGGTGGCGCTGCTGGTGGAGGAGGCCGGCGGCCGGTTCACCGGGCTGGACGGCACGCCGGGCCCGGCCACCGGAAGCGGGGTGGCCAGCAACGGGCCGATGCACGACGACGTGCTGTCCTTTCTCGGCCCCGCCATCGAACACGACGGAGAGGCCTGAGGAAATGAACGGGGATCCCGGGCAGGCGCCCGGTGCCGACCGGGATCCCGGACACACGCCCGGTCCCGATCGGGATCCGGGACACACGCCCGATCCGGACCTGCCCGATGAGAGCTGGAACGCCCAGGCCCGCGACGAGACCACCGAGGAACGACTGGACCGCAACTTCCTGGAGTTGCTGCAGGAGCTGCGGGTGGCCCAGGCCGGCGTGCAGATCCTGTTCGCGTTCCTGCTGTCGCTGGCGTTCACCCAACGGTTCGACAAGCTCAACCACGTCCAGCGCGACGTCTACATCGTGGCGCTGGTCGCCTCCGCGGTGGCCGCGGCGCTGTTCATCGCGCCGGTGGCGTGGCACCGGCTGCTGTTCCGCCGCCGCCGCAAGGAGGAGCTGGTCAGCTCCGGCAACCAGATGGCGCTGGCCGGGCTGGCGGCGCTGCTGGTGAGCGTGGCCGCCTCGGTGCTGCTGATCGTGGACGTGACGCTGGGCCCGGTGCCGGCGATCGTGATCACCGTGCTGGTAACCATCTGGTACCTGCTGTTCTGGTACGCGCTGCCGATCCGGAGCCGGTTCCAGGCCCGGAAGCGCCGCTGATCCCGAGGCACGTCTGCCGCCGCATGTTTGCCGCAGGAATCGTTGCGGGTAGGCAAATATCACCCGACGTTGCCGTAGGAGGGCCTGATGAAGATCGCTCTCGTGACGGACCGGATCGGTCCGCTGGCAGAGTACGGTGCCGCCGACGTGCTGGCGGCCCCGCTGGCTGGCGCGCTGGCAGGGCGCGGCCACCAGGTCACCCTGTTCGCCACCGGCTTCGGCGTGGACCCCCCGCCCGGCGTCGAGGCCGTGCTGTTGCGCGGCGCGTGCGCTCCGGCCGGGGGCGACCCGTTCGTACTGCTGCCGGAGTCCGGCACGGCACTGGCCGCGCGCTGGTCCGCCGACCCGCCGGACGTCATCCACGCGCTGTCCTGGACCGCGGGCCTGACCGCGCTGGCCGCCGTGCGGGACGCCGGCGGCCGGCATATCGCCCTCGTGCAGTCGTTCGACGGCGGCCTCTGCCCGCGGGACACCCCCGACAGCGCCGGCCGCGCCCGGCTGGAGGCCGCGATCGCCCGCAGCGCGGCGCTGATCGTGGCCCGGTCCACCGAGGAGGTCACCGAGCTGACCCGGCTCGGCCTGCCGCGGTCCGCGGTCACCGTCATCCCGTGCGGGGTGGACACCGCGCAGTTCAGTCCCGAGGGGCCCGCCGCGCCGCGCACCGGCCGGCAGCGGGTCGTCGCGCTGGGGCCGCTGGACGCCGAGTATGGCGCGGACCTGGCGATCCGTGCGCTGCGCCGGGCGCCGCACGCCGAACTGGTCGTGGTCGGCGGACCGCCGGCGCGGGACCTCCCGACCGACCCGCGCGCCGGCCGGCTGTCCGAGGAGGTCGTCCGCTGCCGGGTCGGCGACCGGGTACGGCTGGTCGGGGTGGTGCCCGACGCGAAACTGCCCGAACTGCTGCGCAGCGCCGACGTCGCGGTGTGCTCCGGCACGTCGGAGCCGTGCGGAGCCCTCGCGCTGGCCGCGATGGCCTGCGGCGTGCCGGTGCTGGCCAGCGCGGTGGGCGCGCTGGCCGACATGGTGGCCGAGGGAGCCACCGGCGTGCTGGTGCCGCCGCGGCAGCCGGAGGCGTTCATGACCGCGCTGCACGACCTGCTCGGCGACCCGACCAAGCTCGCCGGCTACCGGATCGGCGCCGCGGACCGCGCCCGGGCCCGCTACCGGTGGGACCGGGTCGCCGCCGACACCGAGGCGGCGTACCGGCGGGTACGCACTCCCGACGCGACCGCGGCGGCGATCGGCTGACGCCGCGCATGACCGGCGGGGAAGTGGGCATCTGACCAGGAGGAGAGGAGATGCCATGCCACGCGACACCAGCCGGCAGGACACGCCGTCGACGCTGAAGCGGTCGCCGAAGAAGGCCCAGAAGACCTGGGAGAAGACGCACGACTCCGCGGTGGAGTCGTACGGCGAGGGTGAACGCGCGCACCGGACCGCGTTCGCCGCGCTGAAGCACTCCTTCGAGAAGGTCGGCGACCACTGGGAGCCCAAGGACCGCAAGGGCCCGTCAGACCCGCAGGCGAAGAAGGACACCCGGCACGGCTCGCGCCGCCCCGGCAAGACCTACGGCGGGGTGGACGCCGAGGGCCAGTCCAAGGAAGAGCTGTTGCAGCGCGCCCGCAAGCTGGACATCAAGGGCCGCTCGACCATGAACAAGGCCGAACTGGCGGAGGCGATCGACCGCGCCAACAAGCGCGAGACCGCCAAGGCGCGCCGTTAGACCGGGTCCGCCCACCGGACCCCGACGTCGCCGCCGAGCACCGGGCCGAATGCCGCGGCCTGCCGCTCGGCGGCGCGCCGTACCCGCACCGGCAGCGCGCCGAACGGCGTCACGGTGGCGACCACCCCGGCGCCGGTGCGCTCGTACTCCCACACGCCCCGGTACCGCCCGTCCACCAGCAGCACCGGGGAGATCCAGCCTGAGGTACGCGACACCCGAGGGTGGTACTCCTGCGGCACCAGCGCCCTGCGTTGACCGACCGGGGCCACCACGTACGGGTCGAAGCCGCCGAGCAGCCGCACCGGTGGCGGCGGCCCGGCCCCGGCCAGCCCGGCGGCGCCCTCCGGCGTCATCCAGTGCGGCCGGCCGTCCAGGTCCACCTGCTCCAGGTCCGCGGCGTGCCGGGCCACCCAGTCGCGGCCGACCTTCGGCTGGACGCCCCACCAGCGGGCCACGTCGTCGTGGGTGGCCGGCCCGTACCCGTCGAGGAAGCGGCGCAGCACCACGGCCAGTGCCTCGTCCGCCGGCGGCTCCCGCCACGGCCCGGGCAGCCAGTCCCGCGGCGACACGAAGGTCACCTGCTGCCCTCGGCTCGGCCCGAAGCACAGCTCACCGAGCAGTGCCGCGGGCTTGAGCAGCGCGCCCCAGCCCGAGCCGAGCAACTCGGCGAACCGCGGCTCACCCAGCTTCCGGGCAATCTCGGCGGCAAGCTCCTCCCGGGTGAGGTGCCGCCCGGGCAGCACCTGGCCGACCGCCTCTGTGATCGCCTCGGTCTCGGCCGGGGTGACCCCGAAGTTCCGCTCCCAGGCCGGCGGGTAGCGCTGCCGCTTGCGAGTACGCAGTGCGGCCACCCACAGCGGGAACTCCGCCGCCGGCAGCAGGTGCAGCGTGCCCCGCATCGCCCAGGTCTTCACAAGCGTGCGGTCCCGCCACAGCGCGTCCCGGACCGCGGCGCCGCCCGCGTCGGTGGACCGGATGCCCAGCGCAAGCTCCGCGGCGGAGGCGAGCTGCGCGTGCACCCCGCCGAGCCGCGCGGTCACCGCCAGCAGGTCCCGGGCCGGCTCGTCCAGGTGGTGCCGCGCCATCCGCCATCCGCTGACCTGCCGCCACGTCACCGTCCGCACGTCGGTGAGTACACCACCCGGTGCCGACACCGGAGGTGGGGCGACACGGCGGTTCTCCGTCCGTGTCACCTGACACACTGGGCGGGTACCGGCGAAGGAGGCGCGATGGCACCGCACGACCACGCTGGGGACGATCACACCGGGCACGACCACACCGGACCGGATCACGCCGCGCACGACCACGCCGGGCACGACCACACCGGGCACGACCACGGGGCCGGCGACCCGGCCTGCGCGATGGCGCACGGCGACCTTGAGGCGCCGGCCGACGGGCGCACCCTCGTCGCGGTGTTCGCCTCGCCGGTCGGCCGCAGCCTGCTGCACTTCGCCCGCGACGCCGGGTTCCGTACCGTCCTGGTCGAACCCGAGCCGGGTCGGCTCACCGACGCCGACCGCGGCCTGGCCGGCACCGTACTGGCCGCCCCGGACGCGGACGTGCTCACCCCGGACGCCGATGTCGTGGTGACCGACCACGACCGTCCGGAGCTCGGCGAACTGCTGCGCGACGCGCTGGCCGGCAAGCCGCGCTGGGTGGGCGTGATGGGCAGCCCGCGGCACACCGCGCCGCACATCGCCGCCCTCACCGACCTCGGCGTGCCCGCCGACGACATCGCCCGGGTGCACCGGCCGATCGGGCTTAACATCGGCTCGCGCACCCCGCCCGAGATTGCCCTCGCGACGCTGGCCGGCCTGATCGCGGACCGCAATGGCCGGCCCGGTGGCTTCGACTTCTAGGGACTAGCGAACGCCATTCATTCTCAGAATGGTGGTGGTTCGTCGTTCGCATCGTGCCGTTCGGGTTGGGGTTGGGGTTTGGGTGGTGGTTGTGGTTCGGCGATGGGTTCCGGTTCGCGTATGTATTGGTTGCCGTCGGGGGTGGTCCAGATGTGTCGGCCGTTGCGGTGTTCCACAGTCCATCCGCCCTCGTGCTTGAGCCGGTGGTGGTGTCGGCATAGGCAGCCGAGGTTCTCGGCGCTGGTGGTGCCGTGGGGGTAGGGCTTGCGGTGGTCGATGTCGCAGGCGTCGGCGCGGTGTAGGCAGCCGGGGAAGA
>WNGA01002329.1_pt1 | contig 35544 bp, 26 predicted proteins | sample 5400061 | NCBI WGS metagenome assembly WNGA01 (sample SAMN13153366, study PRJNA577476) | soil metagenome | isolation source: 100 cm soil or saprolite under grassland replicate 2 | place: USA:California | collected 2016-06-15
CCGCGGGTGCGGTTGGCGATGATCAGATGGGTGTGCAACAGCGGGTCGCCGGCGCGGCTGGTGCGGTGGGTGAACCCCACCGCCAGCAGGCCCTCGCCCCGGACATGCTCGGCACCATGCCGGCCGGTGCGGGTACCAACCTGCCGGTCCAGGTAGGCGACCGCGGCCCGCACGCCCGCCTGGTGCGCGGCCGCCACCTCCCGCGAGGTCCCCGCGTCCCCCAGGCCGTACAGGACCGATACGTCCTTGTGGGGGCGGAACACCAGATCCCAGCCGGGCATCGCATCCTTGCGCGGCGCCCGGCCGAACTGCTCGCCGGTCCGTGGGTCCTGCCAGGCGAACAGCCGCTTGAACGCCTCCGGTGAGCACTCCCCGTCCAGGCCGAGCGCGCGGGCGCTGCCGCCGTGGTAGACGCCGGGGGACTCGCCCTTGCCGGACAGGTACTCCTCGCGGTTGCGGGCGATCTCCTTGGTGTAGTAGCCCGCCCGCCCCACCGCCAGCTTGGCCAGGTCCGCCGTCACCAGCCCGGCCCCTGGCCCAGCACCCGCCGCAGCACCCCGTCACAGGCGGCCACCTCACCCAAGGGCCGATGCGGCCCGCTGTAGGCCTCCACCAACTCCTCGGGCACTCCCACCAGCTCCAGGTGGCCGTCCGGGCCGGGCGGCCCCCACCGGTAGGGCCGACACAGCCACTCGTCCACCTGCGCGCGGGTGTGCCGGTAGTAGCCACCGATCAGCCGGCGGGCCTGGCGGGCCACCCCCCCAGGGTCCACTACCACCCGCCCGCCCCGATAGGCCAGCACGCCGAAGATGATGTGGGTGTGCAGCAGCAGCCCGCTATGGGAGGCCAGCGGATGGTCCAGCCGCCGCGGCGCCGGGACGCCAAGCGCCCGCACCAGCCGGGCGGTGGCCTGCTCGACCGCCTCGAAGTGGGCTTGGGCGATGCGGTCTTGGCGGTGGTGGGCCTCCTCAAGCTCCGGGTTGCACTCCACCGCATCGGGGTCTTGGAGCAGGACCGACAGCAGGTACTCACGGCGGGCCTCGTAGAAGTCCAGCAGGTCGTAGCGCAGAATGCTGAGCGTCTGCGGCTGGACCAGCACCAGGTCCCAGCCGACCACCTCGCCATAGCTGCCGTGGGGGTTCCAGCCCGCCGGCGGCCGCAGCCCCTCGGCCGCCAGCGCCTGGGTGTACCTGAAATTGCAGTGTAGCAGTAGGGGGTGACCGGAGAGGAAATGCTAGTGCAGGAGAGGTCAGGTTGGAAGGTGAGTGTGATCAGAGGTGATCAGAGGTAACGATGCAGGTAGATGGGCTGATGAGGTGTGATGCTGTATCAGTGAGCGGAATTAGCGCTGTGCTAATCCAGCTCCATCGAGAGCGGTGATAGAGCGGCTGATTGTGCCACTTACGGTCAGCGCCGAGCTGCGAAAATGCAGGTCAGCACAGCGCTAATCCCAGGCTTCTTGCAAAGCAGCCGCTCTACCACCTGAGCTACAGCCCCTTGCCAGCGCAGAGGCTACCAGACGGCTGGTGGGCGCTCCGCGGCCCATGCCCGTTGCGGTGGCGGCCCCCCCACCGGCAGGAGTGCCTCTGCGCTTGCTCGGCGCTATGCGCTCGGAGCCTCGTGCCAGACGCCCTCGTCGATGTTTGCCCGCCGCTGGCTGCGCCGGACGAGATAGAGGGTGCCCCCGGCCAGAGCGAGCAGCAGCGCTAGCTTCCGGACCCTGCGCGGCTTGTGCTCATCGTGGGCGTGGTCGGACACCGCTTCTGCCCCGACTTCGGTGCGCTTGCTCCCCATATGGGTCCTCCTCTGGAAGATCGGCCAGCCTCAAGCCGAGAGCCGGATCTTAGCCCTGCACGAGATTGCCCGCGTTGCCGGTCCGGCGGCCCTTCCAACCTCCCCGACGGCATCCGGGGAACCCGGGCCAAACCTGCCAGCGCCCCCATCATGCCCCGGGCACTCTCGCGGGCTCAGGAGGGGCGTGCGCATGGCCGCAAGGTCATCGGACCGGCTCGGGCACTGCCGCGCCACGCCCTCCAACGGGCAGGTGGCAGTATCCGCCTCCAACCCGCGACCAGACCGCAGCAACGATGCTCGCCGAGGCGGGCTGGCTCGAGGTCACCATGCGGGCTCGGTCAGGTCTGGTGCCCGGGCCAGGCTCGCCTCGATGCTGGCGGGGTCTTGTGGTTTGGCGAAGTAGAAGCCCTGGCCGTACTGGCAGCCGATGGCGCGCAGGTAATCGGCCTGCTGGGCGGTCTCGATGCCCTCGGCAACGACTGCCAGGTGCAACGTGTGGCCGACCTTGACGATCGCCTGTGCCAGGGTGGCTTGCTCAGGGCTGTCCTGAATTTGGGCGATGAAGGACTGGTCGATCTTGACCGAGTCGACCGGAAGGGTCTGCAAGTAGCGAAGTGAGGAGTAGCCGGTGCCGAAGTCGTCCACAGCCATGCGCACGCCCAGGGTCGTGACGGCGTGGAGTCTGGCGATAGTCTGATCAGTGTCGGTGACCATGACTCCCTCGGTGATCTCCAGGACCAGGCTGGAGGCTGGCAGGGCTGCGGTGGTGAGCGCCTGGGCGACCTGCTCGACGAAGTCGGGCTCCTGGAGCTGGCGTGGGGAGACGTTGACGCTGACCGACAGCGCCCGGCCCGTCTGGGCCTGCCAGGAGGCCGCCTGGGCGCAGGCTTGGCGCAGGACCCAGTTGCCGACCGGGACGATCAGCCCGGATTCCTCCAGCACTGGGATGAACCGATCCGGCCCGAGCGGGCCGCGCTTGGGGTGGGTCCAGCGCAGCAGCGCCTCGAAACCGACGACTTCCTGAGAGGCCAGGACGACGATCGGTTGGTAGTGCAGCCGGAACTGCTGGGCGTCGACGGCGTGGCGCAGCGCCGCCTCCAACTCGACTCGCTCGCTCACCGCGGCTTGCATGGCTGGCGCGAAGACCTGGCAGCCGCCCTTGCCGTTGCGCTTGGCGGCGTACATGGCAAGGTCAGCGTTGCGCAGCAGCGTGCTCACGTCGTCGGGGCCGCCGTGGTTGGCGATCCCGATGCTGGCTTGCACGCTGACCTTGGTCCCGTCGAGGTCGACCGGGGGCTGCAGGGCCGCGAGGATCCGCTCGGCGGTGCGGCTGGCGCCCTGCTCGCCAACTCCCTCCAGGAGGATCGCGAACTCGTCACCACCGAGGCGGGCGATGGTGTCGGCGGCGCGCCCGCCCGCTCGGAGCCGTTCGGCCACGGCGACCAGCAGTTGGTCGCCAGCGTCGTGACCAAGGCTGTCGTTGACCAGTTTGAAATCGTCCAGGTCGACGAACAGCAGCGCCAGCCGTTCGCCGGTGCGGGCCGCGCGGGCGAGGGCGTGGACCACCCGGTCGTGCAGCAGGACCCGGTTGGCCAGGCCGGTGAGGGGGTCGTGGAGCGCTTGGCGGGTGAGCTGGTCCTCGAGCTGTCTGCGTTCGGTGATGTCGCGGGCGATCACCGATGCCCCGGTGACGGTGCCGGCCTCATCGCGGATCGGCGAGATGGTCAGCGCGACTGGGACGCGCTGACCGTCGGAGCGCAGCCCCACGGTCTCCTGGTCGTGGATCGCCGCGCCGCTTGTGAGCTGCTGTTGCCAGCGCGGCCAGTCGTCGGGGACCTCGGGGGGCAGCAGGCGGGTGCGGGGTTGGCTGACGATCTCGTCGGCCGGGTAGCCGAACAGCCGCTCGGCGCCCGCGTTCCAGGCCACCACCGTACCGTCGAGCGTCACGCTGAAGATGGCGTCGTGGGAGAACTCCACGATCGAGGCCAGCCGGGCGGCCTCTTCCTGGGCGCGCTGGCGGTCGGTGACATCCTGGTTGATGCCCACCAGCCGTACCACCCGGTCCGACGCGTCGCGCACCCCCTCCCCTCGGCACAGCAGCGTGCGCACTGCCCCGTCGGGACGGACGATGCGTACCTGGAACTCATAGGGGGCGGGGTCGTGGGCGGCCCGGGCCAGCAGCGCTTGCGCACCGGGCCGGTCGTCGGGATGGATGAGCGCTATGACAGTCTCGGCGGCCAACTCGGGGCCGGGCTCGAGGCCGAAGATGCGGTACATCTCGGCCGACCCGGTCTGGCGGCCGCTGGTCAGGTCCACGTCGAAGCTGCCGACCTCGGCGATGCGCTGAGCCTCCACCAGTTGGGCCTGGCTGCGCGTCAGCTGCGCCTCGGCCCGTCCGAGCACGCCGATCAGGCGGCCGAGCCGGGTGAGGACCAGCACCACCAGGACCGCCGCGGCCAGCGCGATCACCGCGATATTGGCCTGGTGAGCTTGGATGCCATTCACGACCAGCACACCGGGTGCCAGCAGACCCGCCGCCGCAAGGGCGACCAGCCGCCCCCGCTGCCCCGGCCCGCGGCCTGGTTGCGGGGTGGCCAGGGTACGCATGGAGGGGTGCAGCGCGGCCGCCCCGAGGAACCCGCAGGACACCAGCCAGCCGGCGAACAGGGGGTGGCCATAGTGAAAACTGCCGTGGAGTACGGTCAGGCCGTAGCCGGAGTCACTCACAAGCTGACAGGTGATCCACCCCAGCAGCAGCCACAGCGCCGGCGTCTGCGCCTTAGTGCCGATCGCCAAGCGAGCCGCCATTGCCAGCAACAGCACGTCCAGGAGCGGATAGGCGACCGACACGCCCCGGGCCAACAGCGGCAGACTCGAGTCACGGAGGTTCGGAGCGATCAGGAAGACCCACGCCAGCACCCCCGCACCCACCGCGATGATCGCCCCGTCCAGCAGCTCGACCCCGTCGCGCCCACCACCGCGGCGGCGAACCAAAAGCCCCAGCGCGACCACGTAGCCGGCGTAGGCAGACAGATAGAGGGCCTCGGCGATCGACGGGAACGGCAACACCGCGCCCGTGAGCGACGGATAGACGTACCAGACGACACCGGCGGCCACGCTGAGGGCCTGAGCCGCGGCCAGCACCCACCAGACCATCGCTCCCGCCGGCCGGTTGGCCCGCACCCCGGCCAGCAGCGCCACCAGCGCCCCAGCAAAACAGGCCACATACAGCCAGGCCTGGGCGGAGTCGGAGCGTGCCAGGAGGAAGTAACCGCCGGTCACGGCCAGGTCCGCCACCAGATATGCACGCCACCATAACCGAGCCATGGCTAAGCCATGGCTATATATCGACAGGCACGGACGAGCGATGAAGGCAACCGCCGGGTAAGCTCCTGCCGTGCCCCTTCTGGACCTGGTCCCACGATCCTTCGGCGAATACGAGGCCGCGGGAGGAGGACGCGGGCTTCAGACCGCCCTCGCCGCGTGGCCCGTAGCGGTGATCCAGGAGGTGGCACGGAGTGGGCTCCGCGGCCGCGGAGGTGCAGGATTCCCGACCGGTGAGAAGTGGCGGGCGGTCCGGGCGGTCGGCGCCGGCTCCCGGTTCGCTGTGTGCAACGCCGCGGAAGGTGAACCCGCCACCTTCAAGGACCGGCTGCTGCTTCGGACCAACCCCTATCAGGTCCTGGAGGGCCTGGCCATCGCCGCCTATGCGGTCGGTGCCGAGCGCGCCTACGTCGGCGTGAAGGAGGTGTTCACCCAGGAGATCCAGGCGCTGCGCCGGGCGCTTGGGGAGATGCGGGAAGCGGACGCGCTCGGAGGCATTGCCGTGGAGATCGTCCTCGGCCCGGACCTGTACCTGTTCGGGGAGGAAACCGGGCTGGAGGAGATGATCGAAGGGCGCCCACCCCCACCCCTCCCACGAGTGGCCCGCCCGTTCATCCAGGGGCTGTTCGCGACGCCTCCGCAGGACAACCCCACGCTGGTCAACAACGTCGAGACGCTGGCCAACGTGCCCCACATCCTGGCCGACGGCCCCGAGTGGCTGCGGGCCAACGGAACCGAAGGCGCTCCCGGCACGATGGTCTTCACGATCTGTGGGGATGTGCGCCGGGAGGGGGTGTTCGAGCTGCCGCTCGGCTCGCCGCTGCGATACCTGGTGGAGGAGCTGGCCGGCGGCACGCCAGAGGGCCGGGCGGTGAAGGCGATCTTCCCCGGCGCTTCCAACACGGTCATCGTTCCGGAGCAACTCGACACGGCGCTGGACTTCGACTCGATGCGGCAGGTTGGATCGGGCCTGGGAGCGGCCGGGTTTGCCGTGTTCGACGACTCGGCCTGCATGGTGAAGGCAGCGTACCGGTACTCGCGGTTCCTGTTCGTGGAGTCATGCGGTCAATGCCCGGCGTGCAAGTTCGGGACCGGCGAGGTCACCGAAACACTGAGCGCGATCGATGCGGGCGGCGGATCCGACCGGGACCTCGAACTCATCCTGGTGCGGGCAAGGGGCTCCACCGGCGGACAGAAGTGCGCCCTGCCAACCGGGGAGAGCCTGCTCATGCAGAGCCTGGTCCAGGTGTTCGGCGACGAGTTCGCCAGGCACATCGGCGCGTCGTGTCCTCTGCCCCGCGAGCTGCCCTTCCACAAGATCGTCGATTGGGATGCGACGGCGGGAAGGTTCGCCTACGACCTGGCGTACGCAAAGAAGCAACCCGACTGGACGTATCTTTCCTGACCGGCTCTTCCTCAAGTTGCTGGGGGTCTGCTGCCTGAGCCTTGAGGCACGGCCCAACCAGAAGCCGGGCCCGAAGACCCGGCCTGACCTGCAGTTTCGTGTGGTGGGCCTGCGAGGACTTGAACCTCGGACCTCTTCCTTATCAGCAGGGAAGCGCTCTAACCGCCTGAGCTACAGGCCCTCATGCAATGCCCCGTGCTCTCAAAGGAGCCGGGTCGTCGCCGCGGCCCCAGGAGGGTACGCCTTCGGGTCATCTCGGACCACCCGCCAGTTGCCGGCACGGCAACGGATTGTACATCGGCACGTCGGCGGAGCCGCAAGCCGACCTCGCCCTCACTGGTCGGTCCGGACACTCGGATCTCTCGGGATCTCTCGCCTCGGTATTTGATAACGAGGATCATTCTCTCTATGCTCCACAACCTCACCGACCACTCGGGGATCGACAGAAGCGCGACAAGAAGATAGAATATAGACAGGAGGAACTAAACCGACAATGAAGCTCGCATTCGTCGGCAAGGGCGGGAGCGGGAAGACCACGCTCGCAGCGCTGTTCAGTCGCTACCTGGCGAGTGAGGGCCTGCCCGTCCTGGCGATCGACGCCGACATCAACCAGCACCTCGGCGCGGCGCTCGGCTTGGACGAGGAGGCGAAGCCGCTCCCGGCCATGGGCCTCGAGATCGACCGCATCAAGGAGTACCTGCGCGGAACCAACCCACGAATCTCCTCGGTCACCTCCATGGTCAAGACGACTCCGCCCGGCGCCGGCTCGCGGCTTCTCCGGCTCGACGAACGCAACCCTGTCTACGCCCATTTCCAGCGCGAGGTCGATGGCGTGCGGCTCATGGTCACCGGGCCGTTCCAGGAGTCGGATCTCGGCCTTGCCTGCTACCACTCCAAGATGGGCGCGGTCGAGTTGCTCCTCAACCACCTGCTGGACGGCCAGGGCGAGTACGTCGTGGTCGACATGACTGCCGGCGCGGACTCGTTCGCCTCCGGCATGTTCACCAAGTTCGACGTCACCTTCCTGGTCGCCGAGCCGACCCGGCGCAGCGTCGCAGTTTACCGCCAGTACAGGGACTACGCGCGCGAGTACGGCGTGCGCATCAGCGTCGTCGGCAACAAGATCTCCAACGATGACGACCTCCGCTTCCTGCGTGACGAGGTCGGCGCGGACCTGCTCACCTGGGTCCGGTTGTCACCGTTCGTACGCGCTGCGGAGAAGGGACGGCCGCGCCCCTTCAGCGAGCTGGAGCCCCGCAGTCGCAAGGCACTCGAGGACCTGCTGGCGGAGGCCGACAGGGCGCCCAGGGATTGGGAGAAGCTCTACCACCAGGCCGTCGAGTTCCATCTTCGCAATGCCCGCCGTTGGGCCAACGCCGCGACCGGCGAGGACCTGACGGACCAGGTCGACCCCGATTTCCTGCTCCACCCGGACCTGCAGCCGAGCTGAGCGGCCGCGCCGACGGCCGGGAGCCTCACAGGAGACCTGCATCCCCAAGTACCAACCACCAACCGCACCACCGAAAGGAGCCGCAGGATGTCCTTGCGTGTTGAGCCGGCCCTGCTCCGCCGCGCGGAGCAGGGCCCAGTCAGCGCCAGCTCACTGGCGGACTGCGTCCGCACCTCCCTGCCGTACGCCTACGGTCTGATCGCCGGTCTGGCCGGCCGTCTGGAGGGCGCAGCCGCGGACTTCGTCGACAACCAGACGCCCCCGCCCGACGAGCTGGCCCGCGGGCAGCTCCTGCGCGCCATGGCCAGCGATGCGATCCGTGGCGCACTCGAGGACCACTTCGGGATCAGGCTGGCCTTCCAGAACTGCCACCGGGTCGCGGCCTTCCGGCCGCAGAGCGCCGGCGGGTCCGACTACCAGGAGTTCGTGTCGCCGCGGGCTCAGATCCTGAACCAGCAGCCGGAACTCGTGGACTGCTGAACGGATCCCCGACAGCGGCGAGCAGCATCGCCGCTCGCCGCTGTCCAGGTCCGCCGGGTCAGTGCAGCGTACGGCGGTCACGCTCGGCGAGGACCACCTCGATCCCGCCGGTGATGTCGTTGATCAGGTTGAAGAGAAGAGTCGTCAGGACGGTCACGATCGACCACAGGACGACTCCGAGCAGGCCGAGAAGAATGTACCAGCGGAACACCTTGCCAGCCGGGAAGGCCACGTTGACGTCGAAGTTCCCGGCGAACTTACTGATCTCCTCGAAGACGCCCATGTTTACCAGCACGAACCAGATGACGGCGAACACGAGCAATCCGACCAGCATCAGGCAGAGATAGAACAGCAGCGAGAACTTCAGGACCGACCAGGGGTCAAGCCGGCGCAGTACCAGACGGGCACGCCGGTCGGCGGCCTGCTGCGCCGCCGCGGCTCCCGGCCTGGCCGCCACCGGCCGGGTCGAGACGTGCGGGTACTGGCTGGTCATGAGCTACTCCTCGTCCTTGACGACCGGTGCGACGGCCGCCACCCGGGCGCTCGCCCCGAGCCGCATGATCCGCACACCCTGCGTCGCACGGCTGGCTCGACGGATCTCGTTGACTCGAGTCCGGATGACCTGCCCACTTTCAGTGATGAGAAACACGTCGTCCTCATCCTGAACCACGAAGGCGCCGGCGAGGAACCCACGGGCCTCGGTGAGCTCCGCGGTCTTGACGCCCTGGATCCCGCGGCCCTTGCGCTGGTACTGCTCAAGGGGGGTGCGCTTGCCGTAGCCGGCATCGGTCACGACCAGGAGATCGGCGTCGGGCCGGACCACCTCCATCGCCAAGACCTTGTCGTCGGCGCGGAGTCGCATCGCGGTCACGCCACTCGTCTGCCTTCCCATGGGACGCACCTCCGACTCGCGGAAGCGGACCGCAAGCGCCTTGCGGGAGATGAACATGAGGTCGTCGCCCCCGGAGGTGAGCTTGACCCCGATGAGCTCATCGTCGTCCCGCAGATTGATCGCGGCCAGCCCCATCCGGGGCGAGTCGTATTCCTGCAGCGCCGTCTTCTTGACCATGCCGTTCTTGGTTCCCAGAACGAGAAACCTACCACTGTCATAGTCGTCGAGGTCCAGTACCGCGGCGATCTTTTCATCCGGCTGGAAGGATGCCCCGGGAATGTTCGCGATGTAGGTGCCGCGGGAGCTGCGGGCCGCCTCGGGCAGCTCATGCACCTTGACGCGGTACACCCGGCCCTTGTTGGTGAAGAACAGCACCCAGTGGTGGGTGTTGGTGATGAAGAGGAACTGGACGATGTCGTCCTCGCGGAGGTTGGCGCCCCGCACTCCCCGGCCGCCGCGGCCCTGGGCGCGGTAGTCGGTCAGCGGGACGCGCTTGACGTAGCCGGTACGCGTCACGGTCACGACCACCGGCTCAGCGGCGATCAGGTCCTCGATCGAGAGCTCACCCTCGTCGGGGCGGATCTCGGTGCGGCGAGGGTCCGCGAAGCGCTTCTTGACGTCGAGCATTTCCGCCTTGATGATCCCGCGCACCTTGGAGGGGTCGTCGAGGATCGCCTTGAGCTCGGCGATCCTGGCCTGCAACTGGGCGTACTCCTCCTGGATCTTCTGCCGCTCGAGCGCGGCCAGGCGGCGGAGCTGCATATCGAGGATGGCGGTGGCCTGGACCTCCGAGAGCGCGTAGCGCTCGATCAGCTGCGTCCTGGCGTGGTCCGCCGACTCGGCGTTGCGGATGATGCTGATGACCTCGTCGAGGTGGTCGAGCGCGACCAGCAGGCCTTCGAGGAGGTGCGCCCGCTCCTGGGCCTTGCGCAGCTCGAACCTGGTCCGCCGCACCACCACCGTGACCTGGTGGGTGTTGTAGTGCGACAGCATGTCGGCCAGGCTCAGCACGCGCGGCACGCCGTCCACCAGGGCGAGAGAGATCACGCCGAAGGTGTCCTGGAGCTGGGTGTGCTTGTAGAGCTGGTTCAGCACCACCTGGGGCACTGCGTCCCGGCGCACGTCGATGACGAGACGGGTGCCCTCGCGGTTGGACTCGTTGTTGATGTCGGAGATGCCGGTGATGCGGCCGTCCTTGACCAGCTCGCCGATTCGAGCCAGCAGACGATCCCCCGAGACCTGGTAGGGCAGCTCGGTGACGACCAGGCGCTGGCCCCCGCGGTTCGACTCCTCGACGTGGACCTTCGCGCGCACGCGGATCGAGCCGCGGCCGGTCAGGTAGGCGTCGCGGATCGCCGAGGTGCCCATGATCAGGGCTCCCGTCGGGAAGTCGGGACCCTTGACGTAGCGCATCAGGTCCTCGCTGGTCAGCTCGGGGTTGTCGAGCAGCGCGACGGCGGCGTCGATCACCTCGCCCAGGTTGTGGGGCGGGATGTTGGTCGCCATGCCCACGGCGATGCCGGCTGAGCCGTTGGCGAGCAGGTTGGGGAACCTCGCCGGCAGGACGACGGGCTCCTCGAACTGGTTGTCGTAGTTCGGCCTGAGGTCGACGGTGTCCTTGTCGATGTCCCGGAGCATCTCCATCGCGATCGGGGACAGCCGAGCCTCGGTGTACCGCATCGCGGCCGCCGGGTCGCCGTCGGCCGAGCCGAAGTTGCCCTGCCCGTCGATCAGCGGATAGCGCGAGGCGAAGTCCTGACCCAGTCGCACCAGCGCGTCATACACGGCGACGTCGCCGTGCGGGTGGTAGCGACCGAGCACGGATCCGACGATGTAGGCGGACTTGCGTCGGTTGGTACCGGCACGGACGCCCTCCTGGTCCGCGCCCCACAGGATGCGCTGGTGCACTGGCTTGAGCCCATCACGGACATCGGGGAGCGCCCGCCCAACGATCACGCTCATGGCGTAATCGAGGTAGGAGCTGCGCATCTCCTCCTCGAGGTCGCGCGGCTCGATACGGCGAGCTTCAGGCAATGCTTCGTTCCCTTCTTTCATCCCTCGTCTGGTGAGCCCCGTCAGATGTCCAGGAACCGCACGTCCTTGGCGTTACGCTGGATGAACTCCCGCCGGTTCTCGACGTTCTCCCCCATCAGGATGGTGAAGATCTCGTCGGCTACAGCGGCGTCCTCGAGGCCCACCTGGAGCAGCGTCCGCCGCTCCGGGTCCATAGTCGTCTCCCACAGCTCCTCGGCGTTCATCTCACCGAGACCCTTGTAGCGCTGGGCCTCCGCCTTCCTGCCGGAGTGCTGCTTGAGCCATTGCTCGCGCTCGCGCTCGGTGTAGGCGTAGAACACGTCGTTCAGGCCCCGCCCGAACTTGATCTTGTAGAGGGGGGGCTGAGCGATGTACACGAAGCCGGACTCGACCAACCCGCGCAGGAAGCGGAACAGGAAAGTCAGCAGCAACGTGCGGATGTGTGAGCCATCCACGTCCGCGTCGGCCATGATCACGACCTTGTTGTAGCGGGCCTTGGTGAGGTCGAAGTCCTCGCCGATGCCGGTGCCCATGGCCGTGATGATCGACTGGATCTCGGTGTTCTTCAGCGCCTGGTCGAGCCGAGCCTTCTCGACGTTGAGGATCTTGCCCCGAATCGGCAGCACGGCCTGGAAGGTCCGGTTGCGCGCCTCCTTCGCCGAGCCGCCGGCCGAGTTCCCCTCGACGATGAACAGCTCTGCCTGTCGCGGGTCGCGTGAGGAGCAGTCCGCCAGCTTGCCCGGCAGCGAGGTGGACTCCAGCAGCGACTTGCGCCTGGTCAGCTCGCGGGCGTGGCGGGCCGCCATGCGCGCGCGGGCGGCCTGGATGCACTTGACCACAACGGCCTTGGCCTGCGCTCCGTGTTCCTCGAACCACTCGTCGAGCGCGCGGTTGGTGCTGGTCTGGACGAAGCCCTTGATCTCGGTGTTGCCGAGCTTGGTCTTGGTCTGACCCTCGAACTGGGGAGCCTGGAGCTTCACCGAGACGATCGCGGTCAGACCCTCGCGGACGTCGTCACCGGTGAGGTTGTCCTCCTTCTCCTTGAGCAGGCCGTTGACCCGCGCGTAACGGTTGACCGTCGAGGTGAGCGCCGCGCGGAAGCCCTCCTCGTGGGTGCCCCCCTCGTGGGTGTTGATGGTGTTTGCGAAGGTCGAGATCGCGTCGTTGTAGCTCGAGTTCCACTGCATCGCGACCTCGACGTGCGAGGAGTTCGATGGCGCCTCGAAGTAGATGATCGAGGGGTGGATCGGCTCCTTGGTCGCGTTGAGGTGGGCCACGAAGTCGCGGATACCCCCGTCGTAGTGGTACTTCTCGACCGCGGGCGGGGCCTCACGCTCGTCCGTCAGCGTGATGGTGAGCCCGGCGTTCAGGAATGCCATCTCACGCATCCGCTTCGACAGGATCTCGTGGCGGAACTCCAGCTCCTCGAAGACGTCAGGGTCCGGCCAGAAGGTGATCGTTGACCCTCTGTCCCTGGCCTTCTCCACCCGCTCGACCGGGCCGGTCGGCACGCCCCGAACATAGGACTGGCGCCAGCGGTAGCCATCCCTGACGACCACGGCTTCCAGCCGAGCGGAGAGCGCGTTCACCACCGACACGCCGACGCCATGGAGACCGCCCGAGACGGCATAGGACTTGCCGTCGAACTTGCCCCCGGCGTGCAGTGTCGTCATGACCACCTCGAGGGCCGAGCGGTGCTCGACAGGGTGCTCGTCCACTGGGATACCGCGGCCGTCGTCGGACACTCGCACGCCACCATCGGCGCGCAACGTGATGTCGATCCGGTCGCACTCACCGGCGAGTGCCTCGTCAACCGAGTTGTCGACGACCTCGTAGACAAGATGGTGGAGGCCACGTTGCCCGGTCGAGCCGATGTACATGCCCGGCCGCTTGCGGACCGCCTCCAGGCCCTCCAGAACTCTAATCGATTCCGCTGTATAGGCCGCTGCCATTGAACTCCTTGTCAAGCGCCCCAAAATTTCGGGCACGGCACTACCTAGAACGTCATGGCATGACGTGAACCCAGGTGCGTGCGCAGTGCACAGAGGGGGGAAACTCCCTTGACAGTATACCACGCATTGATGGCTTCCTGGGGCCGTTCGCGCAGGTCAGAAGGCCGATCTCCGCGCCGGGAGCAGCGCTGGGGGCGGCGGTTCTCGCCTTGGGTCACCCCCCTCCTTGGTGCCCACAGGACAGGTCCCGCCCCCTCCGGCCGCCAAGCCCTTATGTCCGTGTCGTCTGTTCCGCTTGAGTTCCTGGCTCGTTCTGTCTGTCTCGATAGTTCCGCTGGCTCCCGATGGCGGTCGAGTGCTCACCGCAGCCGCCGAAAGCTGGCTTGCTGGAGCGGGCTCCTGCTCCCCAGCCGGGAACGTCAGCGGCCATTCGTATGATCCATACCCTGGAACCACGACAATTCCCGTCACGGTGACGTATCAGGCTTGTCTCAAGCTGCGGGGTGCCGCCAGCATCGACGTGGTTGGTATCAGTGCTGCCCGGCGCTGCCCTGCCGGCAACCGGGACCACCGGGACCACCGGGACCCAGTGCACCTCCTTCAGACCACCGGGCCGTGGCCCACCTGCGGTCGGGGCGAGATGGCGCCGCTGAGCTGTCCCACGACCACCCGCGCCCAACTGCGTCCGGCCACCCGGCGCGCGACTCGCTCCATCGCTCCCGGCGACAGTGGGCGGCGGTCCAGAGTCCCCGGTCAGGCTGGACCGCCGACTCAGAACCGCCGGCGGTGACTCCTGTCCGCCTCGGTACGGACTCGTACCTGCTTGATGAGTCCAGGCCCGACGATGATGGCGAGGCGATCGAGAAGGGTGCCTCGGAGATAGGAGAGTTGAGTCGCCCATGCGCCCGAGTCCGCCACCACCAAGAGCGTCCCATCGTCCTCCAGCCCACGGGGCTGGCAATGGACGGCAACCGCCTCGCCCACCACGTCCGCCCATCGCGCAAGCACGCGCGCCGCCAGCAGTCGCTGCTGCCAACCGCGTGAACGCAGGACCCTCTCGATCTCTTCGCCGACCGGGCGTGGATCTCGGCTCACGGCTCTGCCTGTGGATGCCGGCTCATGGCCTCGTCCCCGGTCTGATACTGCCTGGTTCCACGTGAAACATCGTGGCCTTGAGCTGATCTGGCAGCTCCTTGGCCACCGACGCCGTGATGATGGACTGCTCGACAGTCATCGCCAGCTCGACCAGCCGCTCTCGCCTGCGCTGGTCGAGCTCGGCGAAGACGTCATCGAGCAGCAGGATCGGCTCCTCGCCCTCGTTCGCAAGGAGCTGGTGCGCGGCGAGACGGAAGGCCAGGGCAAGTGACCATGCCTCCCCATGCGACGTATGGGTTCGAGCCGGCAGCCCACGAAGCGTGAGGGCCAAGTCGTCCCGATGCGGCCCGGAGAGGGTGATGCCGCGCTCGACCTCTCGGACCCGATCCATCAGTAGCCGCTCACGCGCTGCTTTGGCGAAAGCGGGAGCATCCGGGTCGAGCGCTTCGGTCCCGAGCACCGACGACACGTAGATCATCTCGACCGGGTCAGGCTGCGAGGCCAGATCCTGGTAGGCGCGCTCCACCAACGGCCGGATGGCCTCCACCACGCGAACCCGCTCCGCCCAGAGCTCGGCGCCTGCGTTCGCCAGCTTCTCGTCCCAGACGTCAAGAGTGGCCAGCCCAGCACCGGACGGTAGTCGGCCGCCGGCGCTTCGGAGCAGGGTGTTCCGCTGTCGCAAAATCCGCTCGTACTCCTGCCTTATCGCCAGGTAGCGCGGCAGTCGCTGGACAGCCAGTGCGTCGAGGAACCGCCGACGCTCCTCGGGATCGCCTCGCACCATGGCGAGGTCCTCAGGAGCAAAGAGCGTTGCGCGCACCATCCCGAGGATGTCCCGGGCCCGCGGTACGGGCGCACGGTTGACCCGCCCTCGCAGGCCGGCGCCTGGGCGGATCTCTAGGTCGATCAGGATGGTGCGGCCCTCCCGCACCGTCGACGCCCGGACAATTGCAGCGTCGGCCCCCACCCGCACCAGACTGGATTCCTGCCCGGGGCGGTGCGATGCGAGTGTGGCCAGGTACCCGACCGCCTCAAGAACATTCGTCTTGCCGACGCCGTTGGGTCCAACGAGAACGGATGGTCCTGGCGACAGGTCCGTCGCAACGGCCGGATGGTTCCGGAAGTCGATCAACTCCAGTCGTTCGAGGTGCATACGCGATCAGCCGCCCACAGCCGCTCCGGCGCGCCCCACCGCGGAAGTTGGGCACGCGCCGACCAGGCCAGGCAACCCCGAGCCGCCTGCGCACCCGCCGTGGCCGGGCCGCGAGAGGCCCCAGCGACGCTGCCTCCCTGACCGGATCTCGCATTGGCGTGGTGTCGGCATGGCAAGGATCTCGCTGGATGGTCTGAGACAGTGAAGGTTCGCCGGCACGAGCCCTTGGCTGACGAGCCTATCCGGGCAGGCGGATCGGCATCAGGAGGTACAGGAAACCGCGCCGCTCGTTACCGTGAACGAGCGCCGGCTTCACGCCGTCCTGCACCTCGATCACGACCTCGTTGTCCTCTACCACGCTGGCGCCGTCTGTCAGGTACGTGGGGTTGAACGCCACCGTCAACGTCTCGCCCTCGTACTTTGCCTCGACCGCGGCCGCACCCCGACCAACGTCCTGCAAGCTGCCGTCGACCTGCAGGTGGTCCCGGTCGAACGTCAGCCGCACGGGGTTGTTGTTCTGCCCGTACGGGGCCACCTGCTTCAGTGCGTCCAGCAGGGTCTGGCGATCGATGGTCGCGATACACTCGAAGCCGGAGGGGATCAGGTTGCGGAATTTGGGAAACTCCCCCTCCACCAAGCGCGATGTGAGCCGGCGACCACCGCCGGCGAAGGTGATCTGGTGCGCCTCGAGGCCGATCTCGACCTCGGACTCGCCCGCCATGGCTCGCGCTGCCTCGGTGAGCGCCCGGGCGGGTACCAGCGCGGTCATGGGCTCATACGCCCAGGTCCAGTCGAGCTCCCGGACCGAGAGGCGGTAGGAATCGGTGGCCGCCAGCGTCAGGCGCTCCGCCTCGGCCTCGAACAGGACGGCGGTCAGCACCGGGCGGGCCTCATCGTGGGACGCGGCACGCGACACCTGTCCCGCCGAGGCAGCGAGCACATCGCCAGACAGCCGGGCGACCCGCTCGAGCGACGGCTGGGTCAACGGTGGGAAATCCTCGGCATCGAGCAGCCGCAGCTCGTGCGACACTTGGCCGCAGCGAACGGCGAGGCCTCCCTCCGCGGCCTCCACCGCGACCATGCCGGCGGGGAGGTTGCGCACCACGTCACCGAAGATCCGTCCGGGCACGACGACCTTGCCGTCGGTGTCCCCGCGAACCTCGATCACTGCCTCGCCCGTCTGGTCGAGATCGGTCGAGGCCAGACGCAGTCGCTGCCCGGTCAGCTCGAGCAGGACCCCGCCGAGCACGGGGAGAGTTGGCCGGGTGGAGACCGTCCGGCTCACCCAGGCAACCGCATCGGCGAAGCTGTCGCGCTCAGTCGTGAACTTCACGGTCGACCTCCACTGGCTATCCCCAGGTTGTTGATATGAAGGGAAGAGAGAACAAAGAAACCATGCCACCACGACAGACCTGTGGGCATGTGGACGGCCGGGCGCTGACGCTGCTCGCGCTGTGGATGGCGATCCCGGTCTGGCTGGGGACGAGACCCCCCACCGCCCCCCAGCCCAGGGCCGTCGGCGGCCGCAGGCCGGGTTGTCCACCGCCCGTCAACCCACGATCCCCAACTCGTCCCCACGCCGGCAGGCACCGCTGTCACGCTCCCTGCTGAGCCCGGAGCTTGATCCGGTTGGTCAGCTCCTGGACCTGGTTGTAGATACTGCGACGCTCGCGCATCAGCCCTCGGATCTTCTGCGACGCGTGCATGACGGTCGTGTGGTCCCTGCCTCCGAAGGCCTGGCCGATCTTCGGGAGCGACAGGTCGGTCAGCTCGCGTGTGAGGTACATGGCCATCTGTCTCGCGGTTACCAGAAGGCGTGACCGGCTCGAGCCCGTGAGATCCTCGATGGTCACGCCAAAGTAGGAGGCGGTCTCGGCCATGATGATGGGGACGGAGACCTCATGGCTGCCCTCGTCGGGGAACAGGTCTTTCAGCACGATCTCGGCGAGCGACAGATCGATCGAGCTGCGATTGAGCGAGGCGAAGGCGGTGACGCGGATCAGCGCTCCCTCGAGCTCGCGGATGTTCGACTGCACCTTCGAGGCGATGAACGACAACACGTCGTCGGGCACGTTCAAGCCATCGGCGCCCGATTTCTTTCGCAGGATCGCGATGCGCGTCTCGAGGTCCGGAGGCTGAATATCGGTGATGAGACCCCACTCGAACCGGCTGCGAAGGCGATCCTCAAGGGTCGCGATCTGCTTGGGTGGCCGGTCTGAGGAGATCACGATCTGCTTGTCGGCGTTGTGCAGCGTGTTGAACGTGTGGAAGAACTCTTCCTGGGTTCGCTCCTTTCCCTCCAGAAACTGAATGTCGTCGATGAGCAGAATGTCGTTGTCGCGGTAGCGGCGCTGGAAGGCTCCGGCCCGGTCGTCCCGGATGGCATTGATGAAGTCGTTGGTGAACTGCTCGCTGGTCACGTAGCGGATGCGAAGCTGCTGGTAGAGGTTGCCGGCATAATGCCCAATGGCGTGCAGCAGGTGGGTCTTGCCGAGCCCGGCGCCCCCATAGATGAACAAGGGGTTGTAGGACTTCGCCGGCGCCTCTGCAACGGCAACCGCGGCCGCATGGGCGAAGCGGTTGGACGACCCGATCACGAACCGCTCGAAGGTGTACTTCGGCGTGAGCTGCGGACGGTCTGTCGGAGCCTGTGGCAGGGCCGGCGGACGCTGTTCGTCGTCCCCAGGCTCCTCAGCCTCACGAACGGTCACCCGGATGTCCAGCGGGCGTCCTGCGGTGCGAGCGAGCGCGGCGAGGACCGTCGGCGCGTAGCGCTGCTCCACCCACTCCTTGACGAACTCGTCCGGAACGGCCAGGACGAGCGTGTCGCCCACGATCGCGACGGGGCGCGTCTGCGCCAGCCACGCCTTGTGTGTCGACCCAGCGCCGTCCAGCGACTCAAGACAGGCGGTCCAGATCGCTGCCGCATCCTCATGGAGATCCTCGGCCACCGCCTCTTCGCCCCTTTCCGGTGCCCGGTTCCCGCGGCACACCACTCTTCTCGCGACCCGAGGGCCCTGCCAACCAACATATCCACACCCTCGTCCACAGGTGTGGAGAACTAACCCCCTTATGGACGCAGGAGCCCCACCACAGTTGGTGCCGGGAGAGACGGCAGAACCTCGCCAAGCGAGCAGAAGGCCGAAACGGGGAAGCCGGGGCCGAACGCGTGGGCCGACGAAGTGAAGGCGGCCGGAGAATAGCATCGCCGCTCGGGCCTCCTCAAGGCTCTCCGCGTTCTTGTGGAGGACTTCGGCCGGCCATCCACGGAGTCGTAATGGCTGTTTACTCTAGAAAGTCGTCTTCGGGCGAAACGGGTGCGGGTTACCCACAGTCTGTGGATAACCATCCGTTTCTGTGGACAGCAGAGCTCACCTCGCAAGATGGGGACCCCAGATCAGCAACTGTCCCGAGTCTTGACGGGGAGTACCAAGCGAGCCTTCACGTCATGCGATTGAGAGGGGCTCGCTCGTTGTCCCCAGGTAGTGGTTATGAAAAGAGAGGAGAACTCAGAAACCCATCAGAACATCAGGTCCTGTGGGCATGTGGACGACGGGGTGTCGGCACTGCTCACACCGCGGACGGCCGTCCCAGTCTGGTTGGGGACGGGGCTCCCTCTGTCCCCAGATCGAAGCCGTCGGCGGGCCGCAGGCAGGGTTGTCCACCGCCCGTCAACACGCCATCCCCAACTCATCCCCAGGCCAGCCCGGCGTCCAACGCTCACTTCATCGTGCTCGCCAGCCGCCTCCTACAGAGTGGTTCTCACGGGTTGTACTCGCCAGGCTCGCTCCGTCGGCGGCACGGGTAGTCCGGACGCTTGACGTGCTTCGATCGGTCCGAGACTTGTCCTGACGGGGCAGGTACTCTGGGTGGGGGTCTGTCGAATCGGGCCAAGGGCAAGTTGGCCGCGTTGACGCCTGGTTTCAGGGGCCCGTACCATCGGAACTTCGGCGCCGTCTCTGCGCCGAACCTTTGCTTGCCTTCCACCATGACCGGCTTAAGGGAGTCGTTCTCGTGAAGCGCACATTCCAACCGAACAACCGTAAACGTGCGAAGACGCACGGCTTCCGCATACGAATGCGGACCCGCGCTGGTCGCGCCATCCTCGCTCGGCGCCGCGCCAAGGGTCGCCAGCGCCTCGCCGCCTAGGGGCAGAGATGGCCACCGTCAACCGCTTGAGCTCTCCGGCGGCATTCCGATCTGTGTTCACGACCGGCCGGTCGTATGCTCAGGGCTCGGTCGTGATGTACGTCGCCAAGCGCGCGACCGGAGGCGGCCCACCCCGTGCTGGCTTTGTCGTGAGCCGGAAGGTGGGTGGTGCCGTCGCTCGCAACCGGGCCAAGCGGCTGCTACGGGAGGTGCTCCGGCTGGAAGGCAGGGAGATTCCAGAGGGTTTGGACCTGGTCGTGGTCGCTCGCCCATCGGTCGCCGGGGCGTCGTACCGGGACGTCGCCACCGACATGCGGAGCGTGCTCGCCGCGGCGGGGCTTCGCACTGGCGACGGGGGGTGAGTCGCGGCTTGCACAGGGAATCGCGCCAGAGCCCGTTGGGAGGCGCGCTGGTCGTCGCCATCCGCGGGTACCAGCGATGGATCAGTCCAGCCCTGGGGCCGCGATGCCGCTTCTATCCCTCATGCTCCGAGTACGCCAAGACAGCGATCCAGTTGCACGGGGCGTTGCGTGGCTCTTGGCTCGCCCTACGCCGCTTGGCGAAATGCCAGCCATTCCACCCCGGAGGGATCGATCATGTCCCTCCACCCCCGACAGATCATCCCGCGCCGTCCGCGGTACGGTGAGGTAGCGAACGCCAGAGAGGTCGAGAGAGGCTCTTCGTGCAGATTCTTGACGTTTTCCGGGACCTGCTCTACACGGTCCTGAAATTCTTCCAGCACGCCACTGAACCGATGCTGGGCGGCCAGAGCTTCTGGTTCTCGATCGTGCTGCTGACGGTCATGGTGCGTATCCTGCTGATCCCCTTGACGGTCAAGCAGGTCCGCTCGACGCGGGTCATGCAGGAGATCCAGCCTGAGCTCAAGAAGCTTCAGGCGAAGTACAAGAACGACAAGCAGAAGCTCCAAGAGGAGCTGATGAAGCTCTATCGCGAGCGCGGCTTCAACCCGTTGGCTGGTTGCTGGCCCCTCGCTGCGCAGCTGCCGTTCTTCTGGGCCCTGTACCGGGTCATCTACAGTCGTCACATCTCCGGAGAGCCGAACATCCTTCTCGGCAAGACGTTCTTTGGAGTGCCCCTTGAGCAGCGTTGGAGCGCGCTGCATGGATGGGGCGACAAGCTCGGCTCCGTCGCAGGTCTGACGATTATCGGCCTGATCATCGCGATGGCGGTGACGACGTACGTCTCGCAGCGCCAGCTCATGGCCAGGCAGAGCGCGGACGCCAATCCCCAGCAGCAGATGCTCCTACGGATCATGCCGTTGATGTTCGTGGTCTTTGCGATAAACGTGCCGCTTGCGGTTGTCGTCTACTGGGTGACCACCAACATGTGGAGCATGGGCCAGCAGTGGGTGCTCCTGCGCAACTATCAGTCTCCGGCCGCCGCCACGGCGAGCGGCGGAGCCGGCTCTGGCGCCTCCTCTGGAACGGGCGATGGTCAGCCTCGGAAGGGTATCGGCGCGCTGGGGGTCTTCCGCAGCCTGACGCAGTCACTGGCGCAGTCGCAGGCACAGCCGAGGCCATCGAACCCGCCGAAGCAGAAGCAGGGCAATCCGCAGGGCAATCCGAAGAACGGCAGCGGGAGCGCTGCGAGTGGCAAGGGCAAGAGCGCATCGCCACGAGGGCAACAAGCTGGCGGCGCGACCAAAGAGGGGGGCGAGGGGAGATCCAGACAGGCTGGGCGGCCTGGCACTGGGGGTGGGCGCAAGCCCGGCTCCGGTGGCCGCCCGACCGGAAAGGGCAAGCCGGGTGGCCAGCAGCGCCGAAGCAAGCGCTAGGACCGTCGAGGCAGCCATCGCGGCCGCGGCCGCGAAGCTGGGATTGCGAGAGGATCAGATCGATGTCGAGATCCTCAAGCAGGCGGTTCCCTCGACCTTTGGCAAGGTTGGGGAGCCGGCTATCGTCCGGGTGACCAGGAAGGGTCTCGATCAGGATCAGGCTTCCTCAGTCGGCGTCGGCGTACCGGAGGCGGCGGATCCCGATACCGTTGCCCAACCTCAGTCGGAAGTGGCATCCACAGAGCCAGATCCCGTGGAGGCGCCGGCCGAGGTTGAGCGGGAGTCACGAAGGAGCCCGAGGCCGACTCATCGCCATCCCGAAGTCACCGACCCCGCTGCAGTCGCCGCCGATACCGAGCTGGCCGCAGACTTTGTCGAGGGGCTGCTGGACATACTGGACGTCGACGGTGATATCACCACTTGGGTCGACAAGGCCGGCGGGCACGTGGACGTCGAGGGCCCGAAGCTCGAGTTCATGGTCGGTCAGGAAGGGGAGACCCTCGCTGCGCTGCAGGAGTTGACGAGGCTGGCTGTGCTCCGACAGACCCAACGCTGGGTGCGTATCACGATCGACGTGAACGGCTTCAAGGCACAGCGGCGTGAAGAGCTCGCCTTGCTTGCGAGGAGCACGGCAGAGCGAGTTGCGCAGAGCGGCCAGCGCGAGGAGTTGGAGCCGATGAGCGCATTCGAGCGGAAAATCGTCCACGACGTCGTGGCTACGGTTGCAAGCGTCACGAGTGAGAGCGTTGGTGAGGAGCCAAACCGCCGCATCATCATTCATCCCTCGGCAGAGGCGGTGTGATGGGCACCAGCCTCGGACATCAATATCGAGCGGGTGCTCCCCCAGCAGTGCCCAGCACTTCCCGGGTTGCCAGCGTGGGACATCGCACAGGAAGCTGCGCAACCCAAGGTCATGTCCTGGCGGTGGTTGCGCGAGGGCGCGTCGACCAGGTGGGTCGGCTCCCGTAGAAGGCCTATGCGGGTAACTCCCCCGTTGCCATCGCGTGTGGCCTGGCGGCGCGGCGTGATGCCGGCGGGAGGCGGCGCTCATCCAGCTCGCCGCGGAACTCCCCGACCTCCCAGCGCTCAGGCACAAGCACCCGCCAGTCCACGGACACGAGGCGTGCTCGGTGACCGCGTTGACCGACACGCCCAGCTGGCAGTTGGCGGTCTGCCGAGCATGCCGGAGTACTGGCGCTGTACGCCACCGAGCAGTCGCCATCTTTGTCATTGCGAATGCGCGCAGGCGGTCACCGATGGTGGCGGTTCGGCTGGGGTGATGCCCCTACATTCGTCCCCTGTGGACCAGAGGGGCCATTTGCCTACACATGACCCAGGCAACGCAGAACTGCCCGATTCCTACTCGGCGACTGACGTTCGCGGGACGCGATACCAGCGTCGGCTTTGGAATCGTTGGTTTGGTCAGGTGGCCAGAAGTTCTTTCCGGAACGTGAACGAGCACTGCCGTCGCGGTCACCTGCCAAACTCCCAGTCAGGAGGAGGTGTAGCTGGATGGCAAGAGAGTTCACCGAGGACGAGGTGGTGGAACTGGCACGGCGGGCCTACCGGCATGGCGCGGCGGGAGTCCAGCTCGTACCCGACCGTGCGGCGCTGCTGGTGATCGACATGCAGGACGAGTTCGTGCGACCCGGCTGGACGCCGTACTGGGTCCCAGAGGCGACCCTGCGAGCGCCCTTGCTCGCGCGCCTCGTCATGGCCTGCCGAGCACGCGGCGTCCCTGTGCTGTACACGGTCTTCTCCGCCACCCACCATTACCTTGACCGGCCTGGCAGCGGGGCTGCCATGCCCAGTCGCTATCCCGAGCTTGGCGCTGGCGACCCGGCCTGGTTCCGTGACGGGCGCATTTGGCATGAGCTGGCGCCCAAGCTGGGCGAGGTCGTCATCCACAAGCCGTCCTATGGCGCCTTCTACGACACGCCGCTGGAGACGATTCTCCGCAACCTCGGCCGCGACACCGTAATCATCACCGGTACCCTGACCAACCTGTGCTGTGGGACGACAGCGCGGCAAGCGTACGAGCGGGGCTATCACGTGGCGGTCGGTAGCGACGTGACCGCCACCAACGATCCCGCGGTGCATGAGTATGAGCTGATGACCCTCCGCTATGGGTTCGCTCGCGTGCTGACTGCCGACGAGATCGTCGCGGCGCTCGACGCGGATGACGGACGATCGACGGCAGCATCCGCGACTGCCCCGCCCCGGCGTATTCGTCCTTGAGGTGAGCGCGGGCCGGGGGACGGAATCGCCTCGTGGGTCGTTGTGGTCGCAAGCTTCAACGACGTCGACCCCCGACCCACCGGCGAGTGTGCGTCCCTCAGTATGGACGCCGGACCTCCTGCCCCAGCCGACTCTGCCGGCTGTCCCTGTGACGTGTGCGCCTGCTGCACGGCGCCCACCGCGTCGGCGCCCGCCTGGCGATGATCCTGCCGTCTGCGCGGCTGGTCTCGAGCGGCAATCACTGGAACTGCCGGGCGGGACGGCAATCGCCGGCACGTTCGCCCGCCTGAGGTTATGTACCAACCCCACCGTCTGACCGCACGGGCAGGTGACCGTTATCGGAGTCTGGTGGGCTGCCCACGATCGTATCGCTCTGACCTGGTGGCGCGGCGCCTACCTTGTAGGTGATCATCAGCGCGTGGACGGCGGGACGGTGCTCCAGGCGGCTGGCGAATGCCAAGCGCTGCTCAGCGCCGCCGCCGACCGGGGCTGGACACGGCAGATCCCAGACATGGAGTGGACCGTCGCCCGGGCCGTAGCCCACATTGCCGAAGGCCTGCTGTGGTATGCGACCGACCTGGCAGCCGGCCAGCGGGAGTTGAGCACGATGGAGCTGCGGGTACGGCCGGACACCGCACCGGCGGACCTGGTGGCAACGCTCGGCTCGTTCGCTACCGTGCTGGCCCGCGTGATCGATGGCACTGCGCCGGGCGCGCGGGGCTGGCATCCGTGGGGGCTCGCTGACGCCTCGGGGTTTGCCGCCATGGCTTGTGATGAGTTGCTGGTCCACACGAGTGACGCCGCCCGGGGATTGGAGGTGCCGTTCACACCCCCGGCCCAGCTCAGCCGTGCGACCCTGCGCCGGTTGTTTCCGTGGGCATCGACCGATACCGACCCGTGGCTGACCTTGCTGTGGGCCAACGGCCGGGCCGACCTGCCCGGTCAGGATCACCAGACGCGCTGGCGCTGGCATTGTGCCCCGCTTGTGGAGTGGGACGGCGTCAATCCGCGCGACCAGCGCTGAGCGGATCCCGGCACTTCGGGCCGGGCCCCCCGCGTCGCCTGCCCCTGGCGGAATTCGCCCTATGTCAGTGCGCAGAGATCTGGCTGAAGTCCCGAACCAGGGAACAGGCACACTTCTACGCCGGTTGAACTATGCTCGATCTGGTTGCGGGGCGGTATCGCTCTTCGTGTGGATGGTTGGCCAACCACGCGCTCCGGGATTGCGTGTGAGATGCAGAGCCCGCAGCCCTGCCAGCTGACCGTGGACTTGTAGGAATTGTGGCCCGTCAGATGATGGGCGCCGCGGGCGGCAACCCCCGCCGGGTCGGGGCAATCTAACCGCGTCCGGCGCCTCTGGTCACCGGGGAGGGGCGCCATGGCGGGACGTGCCTGCGCGGTATGGGCCATGGCCGTTGGTCTACGGCCTGTTCCGGCGTTGGCAACGCGACGGGACATGGCGACAGATCCTGACCGGGCTGCAGACTCGGGTGGATGCGGCCGGGTTGATCACCTGAGGGTATCGGCGGACGCCACCATCGCGCGGCGCACCAGTATGCGGCTGGGCCCGCAAAAGGGGGACCTGCAAGGCGCCACCCGGCGGGCTGGGCAGCGAGCCGGCCGACCACGGGGCTCGGGCGATCTCGCGGCGGGCTGACGACCAAGCTGCACCTTGGCTGTGAGCAGGACCAAACCCCGCGCCGATCGTCATCACCGCCAGCCAGCGCGGGGACAGTCCACAGTCAATGCGGTCCTGGAACGTATCCGAATGCCCCGTCAGGGCGAGGGCAGGCAGGCCACATACCTGGCCGGACCGGGTGCTGGCCGACAAGGCGTCCAGCACCAAAGGCCAATCAGTCCTACCTGCCGGCGGCATATCAAGGCCACCATCCCGATCAAGGATGACTAGGCGGGCCCACCGGCATTCGATGCCCGTGCCTACCAGCAGCGCCATGGCGTGGAGTGTGGCAGCAACCGGCTCAAACGCCACCGTGCGGTGGCCACCCGCTCCGACAAGCTCGCCGTCCGCTACGAAGCCACCGTCCACATCGCCGCGATCAACCAGTGGCTCTGACATGCGCGCAGGCCGAGCCTGCTCACCATGGACAACCACATCGGATCGGATACCATTGCGACATGGGGAGAGGCGGCATCAGGCGACGGAAGCCACGACGGCGACCGCCACGTCGAGAGACGGTTTCGTCCGCGCCGTTGGAGTTCGAGGGCACGGCGCTTGGCCGCTATTCGGGTCTCGCGCTGGGTCCCTTTGTCCGTGGGTTGGCCCAGGCGCGGAAGCGTCGTCATCCAGGGCGGCACTGGGATCCTCTGGTGGTCACGCTGGTGGCCATCATCATCCTTGTGCTGGTCGGCCCCTTGATCTGGGTCCTGCTGCGTAGCGCTTGACCGCAGTTGGTGCGGCGCATGTTGACCACGCCGATGCGGGGCACGTCACGAGGCGATCCACTTCTAGACACGCCCTGGCAGGTGCAGCTTGGTCGACAGGCCGACCCCGTGAATGGCCGAACACCTGCTGCACCTGCCAGTCCGAGTCCCGGCGGCGGTGTGCTTCGCACCTGCCCGATCGACTTCCAGGTGCCCTTGACCTCCAGCGGACTAGCGGTTTGCGGGCGGGACTACAAGAAGGCCGTAGGCTCGGGCAGGTCTCGCTTGGAGGCAGAGTTCGGCACAGTTCAATGTCGAGACCATCGGGCAATGTTTCACGTGAAACATTGCCCGATGGTGCGCCGGATCAGAACGTCGGCATCGAGCCTGACCTGAGGTTGCGATCGGCGACTCGTTCAAGGGCGTGGTATGCCTTCCTCGTTGAGTCGGAAGGAGCCACCGGTGTTGGCGCGCCGGCGAGGAAGGACGCCGATGTTGAACGCAGCGACCGACGAGGTCGCGCGCGGCGAGTTGGCCGCGACCTTGGATGAGATCTGCCGGGAGGGTGCCCGGTGGATGCTGGCCGCGGCGTTGGAGGCCGAGGGGAGGCATACATTGCCGGTTTGGCTGGGGAGGTCGGTGAGCACGGTAACCGTCTGGCAGTCCGCAACGGTCATTACCAGCCGCGGGTGACCGCCACGGTGACAGGCGCGATCGAGACGCAGGCCCCGGCTCCGCCTCAGTGACCAGCGGGTCGACCCTGACAGCGGGCCATGGATGCGATTTCGCAGGAGCATCGCGCCGCCGTGGTGCCGCAAGTCTCCGAAGGTCACCGAGATGCTGCCGCTGTTGTCCCCTGCATTGGGTTGTCGACCGGGATTTCGTGCCGCGCTGGAGGTTCTTCGGCTCGGCAGCGGGGCTGAGCGCGTCGGTGGTCAGCCGGCTCACACGCCAGCGGCAAGACGAGCATCGGGCGTTCATGTCGAGGTCGTTGTAGGGCAGCGACTTTGTGGACGTGTAGGTAGATGGGGTGCACTTGAGCGCCGGGCTGGAGGAGGACCGGCTGTGTGCGCTGGTGATGGTCGGGGGGTATTTGGAGGCTCTGACGCACATCTCGTGATGGAAACGACGACTCCGAGCCGCGCGGGCGACGTTCGACCTGTTCCACAAGCAGGTCTTGGTGGCAACACGCGACCAGCCGCCGTGCCGAATCGATCACGATCACGAGATGTGCGTCAGAGCCTATTTGGATGGCACCAAGGAGCTGGGGGCCATCCAGGACGGCTACCGGGAGTCAACCCAGTGCTGGGATGACCTGCTACGCGACCTGAAACGTCGGGGGATGCGCACCCTGGTTGTAGCGGTGGGTGAGGGCGCCTTGGGGGTTCTGGGCGGTGCTGCGGGATCTGTGGCCCGAGACCCGTGAGCGGCGCGACTCGGTTCACAAGCTCGTCAACGCGCTGGATGTGCTGCCCAAGTCGGTGCGCCGAGGGCCAAGCGGATGCTTCGCCGAGATCCGGAACGCTGAGGACCGCGGCCATACCGCCGCCGCAGCCGAGCGCTCCGACGTCGAGTTCGGCGTCAGTGGCCCAAGGCCGCCGCAAGGTCCGCGACGACTTCGACAAGCTGTTGACGTTCTACGACTCCAGCCGAGCATTGGCTGCACCTGAAGACGTTCAACCCGATCGAGACCACGCTTCTCGACTTGTGCGGCTACGCACACGGGTTACCAAGGCCCCGTGTCTCGAGCCGCGGGCTGGCGATGGCGTTCAAGCTGATCCAGGCCGCGCAGGACCGCTGGCGGGCGGTCAACGGGCCGGCACCTGGTCGCACTGGGTCCGAGCTGGCGCAGTGTTCCACCGCGGGCTGCTCGTGGAGGGCCAGGAGGCCGCAGCATGACCGAAGCACCGACATCTCACCGACGCCGAGTTGGAGGAGATCGAGCGGCGAGCCCACGCGGCAGGCAAGGCTCCATGGCAATCGTTCATCGAGGGCCGTGACCACTGTGGCGGGGACAACTTCGTCCGCATCGGCAGCCTGAAGGATGACGAACCGGACATGTATGTGTCTCGGGCTGTCGGCTCGGGGGAGATCCTGGCTTCCGACACCGACCTTGACTTCATCGCCCACACTCGCCAAGACATGCCACGCTTGATCGCCGAGATCAGACGTCTACGAACCGAGCAGAAGAAGGGTCACACAGACGAGTAGGCCAAGGGATGCCGCGCCCATCCGATCCTCTCTGTAGGATCTGTTGGTTGGCGATTCCACTCCTATGAGCGTGACGTGATAGCGCTTGGGAAGGGACCTGCGCCTCTTGGCCCGCGATCCAGCGATAGAAGCGCTGCTCCGTGACCTCGAGCATGCCTACCGAGATGCGATCGACCGTGGATTCCTGGGACCGCATGAAGGCGAACGCTTGCGCGAGCGCCACATTGAGGACGCGGTTGGTCTGGCTGTCCTACGTGCTCCTGAGCCCGACGAGCAGTGGGTTGACCTTGGATCTGGGGCGGGCCTCCCAGGTCTCCCACTCGCGGTCTCGTTCCCGGAGACATCGTTCACGCTCGTCGACGCTCAGTTGCGGAGGCTGGACTGGGTCGAGGCCACCGCCGCAAGCCTCGGGATCAGGAATCTCCGGGTCGTCCATGCCCGCCTGGAGGAATATGGGCGCGGGGTCGGTAGGGAGCACTTCGATGTCGCAACGGCCAGAGCTCTCGGCGCCTTACCGGTCGTCGCCGAGTTGGGCGCTCCCTTGCTGAAGATCGGCGGCATCCTGATGATCCCCAGGGGTCAGCCGAGTGGTGATGAGTTGCGTCGTTTGGCCGTGGCGAGCGAGATCTTGGGCCTTGAGATAGCAGACGTTGTCCACAATCCCAGCTCACCGATTGACCTGGTTGGCTCCGTCGTTATTATGGCGAAGATCGCCGCGACCTCCCCCCGCTTCCCTCGGCGGTCAGGCGTACCGGCACGGAGCCCGCTCGGCGCCCAGCGTTCGGCGGCGAGGTGACGGTTCGCTCCGGGCCGGTGGAATGCTGGCGTGGTGGCCACCGTAGGGATGGTGCTGTGAGTTTGCTGCTGAAGGGCCAAGCGGGTCCGGCCGGATAGGCTTGTCCGCTCGTGGGTCCCAAACAGCGACAACACGCGCCACGCCTTGGTGCCGCTGGAGCAGTCGCGGAAGGGAGGCGAAACGCATCGCTCGGCAAGGCCATGACGAGCCTTTGACCCCGCTACCGCCCAGATCGGGGTTGGTGATTCGGTTGCTTCGAGCACTGGGCATCGGGCGGCGCGACAGGATGAAGAAAGCGGAGCGAGCCAGCGAGCAGGCAGCCCATATGGCCTCTGCGGGCGAGTGTGCTTCGAACAGTGAGGCGAGCAGCGTCGCAACTGACGCGAACCAGGATCGTAACGCCAAGAGGGCCGGGCGCGAGCCTCGGCCGATCAGGCACGAGACGGAATCCTCCGATATCTCCTCCAAGTCCTCTTATGTGGTGGCGGAGGAGGCCCAACACCCTGAAGGGCACGCCCCGAGCACCACAGTGACTCCTCCGGCCGAGAAGGATGGCAACGAGACAGGTGTGGGCAGTCCCACCGGCAGGGATCGAGCGATGGGTGAGGATGCCACGAGTGCAGGTATCACGAGCGACGCAACGGGCGTGAGGGATGGACAGCCCAACCTGAGCAACGAGGAGCATGGTGAGGGGCGCCGTGGTTCAGACGAGGGCGCTCTTGGCCAGTCTCGGGCTGAGGTTGACAACAGACCAGACGGAGCCGCGGCGACAAGCGCCAGCGGGGCATCCGATGATACGAGCACCGAAGTTGGTGCCCCGAGAAGCGGATCACGCGAGGATGAGGATGTCGCCGCACCTGTGGCTGGCCCTGCCCCGGTAGCGAAGCCATCTCCTCTCGCTTGCCCTGAGCCAGGCGAGGCCGCCTCATCAAACGCTGACAGGAGCAGGACTTCCGCGGAGGAGCCAGCGGAGACCGAGCAAGCTCAACCCGGAGCAACGGAGGGGCAATGCCACGCAGCAGGCGGCAGAAAAGAGGATGAGTGCCATCAAGAAGAGAGTGGGCTTCCCCGTGCCGCCGCTGATATCCAGGCGAGCGAGGGTGACATAGCGGCCGATACTTGTCGCGGCTCTCATGCGGGGTCCAGCGCTCTGCCTCCTGAAGCGGACGATCAAGGAGCTTCAGGAACCGATACGCCTGAGCTATCGACTGCTGGCAGCGCTGGTGCAGACGCTGGCTCCCGGGACGAGAGTGCGATCCGAGCGTTGCCGGGAGCTGGTGGGCGTGCACAGGTAGCGAGATCCGGCGAGATCTCTGCAGCGACCGGTGGCGAATCACCTTCTGCGTCTGCCGAGCCCTCACCGATCGGCTCCGAGCAAGGTCGACACGCAACCGACCTGCAGGCGGTCACATCGCATCGGCTGAGCGAGCCGATGATGACTCCAGGCGAGCCCGTGTGCCCTCCCCCACCTGATGACGAACAGCCCGACGCCGCTCCGTCGATCCGGGCTGAGCGGATGTCGCCCTTGATGCCGGCCGATGAGTCGAATTCGGAAACGAGCGCGAGGGAAAGTGCGACAAGTTCCGCGGAGTTCCGAGAATCTTTCCTCGCGATGGGCGACACGACACAGGAAGAGGAGAGGGCGGAGGGCTCCCCGACGCGCGCGGTAGGTGGAACCGCTGAGTGGACGGCGGCGGCTAACAAGCCGATGGATCCTGGCACCAGAGCATTGGAACCGCCCAGCCAGACAGCGGTCGCGTCAAGCGAGCAGGTCGCATCAGTCGGGCATATGGAAGACGGGGAGGCGGTCGCCCACGCGCTGGACCCGAAGCCGAGTCTGGCTGGTGGCGACCGGATCAGCTCCCCCTCGATACCTCAGCCTCCCAGCGATGTTGGCCCCACGGTGGGCGGTACGACAACGGACGGCGCCATGAGAGGTGAAGCCTCGACCATCACGCGCTTTCGGGCCACACCACTTGACGAGCACCGGGAACATGCAGCAGCCGGCGATCGGCTCGACGTTCAAGATGAACTCACGGGTCGGCCTGAGTCGGGACTGCAGAAGCGACCCACCCATCGAGATGTGCATCCCGATGGGCCGGAGGGGACTCCCCCAAGCCTCGACTCGGGAGTGGACGAGATTGTGAAAAGACTGGGATCACCAGTCTCTCGCCCATCACAAGGCTTGCTAACCGGCAAGAAGACCGAGGTAGACGTTCCAACCACCCCGGCAGTCACCGAAGATGCAGTAGACGCAAACGCGGCCCATCGCGCGACTGAGACTAGCGCTACCTGCCCGCAAGACGAGAACATATCGCCCGCGCGGGCCGCGTCCGAACTCGAGCGAGCAACCGATGCTCGGGCGACGTCCAATCGGCAGCGCCGTCCCACTGTTTCACGTGAAACAGTGGGACGAGGAGGGACAGCCGATCGGGTAGGCGAGGACGAACTTATGGAGGACGAAGCAGCCGTCGCCGTTCGCGAGGCGGCGTTGCGGGCAGCTGCCCAAGTTAGTGGAGCTTCCAAGGCAGGGCAGCGAGATGGAGCTGCCATGGATTCCCCGGATCATGTTTCACGTGAAACATTGGCGAGCCAAGCTAATCTCCACGGAGGCGAGGCCAAGCCTGACGTAGCAGCAGGGCCGGAAGCGGCGAGGGCCGAGACTTCGCAGGAACTCGACAGGGAGCAGGCGGCCCGTGCCGCCCGGGTGAAGTTCCGGATCACTCGAGGCGGTTACAGCCGGTTCGCTCTCGCTGTAGCCAACCAGAAGGGCGGCGTCGGGAAGTCGACGACGACCGTCAACCTTGGCGCCTACCTTGCCCTCGCTGGAGCCCGCGTCTTGGTCGTCGACCTCGATCCCCAGGGTAACGCCTCAACGGGGCTCGGGCTCGATCACCGGCGGATCGAGCCCTCGGTCTACGACGTGCTGATGGGAGAGGCCGACGCCGCAAAAGCCGTCAGGCAGACAGCTGTAAGTAACCTGGACATCCTTCCGAGCACTATCGACCTAGCTGGCGCGGAAGTGGAGTTGGTCAACGCAATCTCCCGTGAGACCCGACTCCGCCAGGCGCTCGCTGCTGTCCGGTACAGCTACGACGTAGTGTTCATCGACTGTCCCCCATCGCTAGGTCTGCTCACGGTGAATGCTCTTGCGGCAGCCGATGAGCTGTTGATCCCTATCCAGTGCGAGTACTACGCGCTGGAAGGGCTCGGCCAACTTCTCCGCAACGTGGATCTCGTCCGAGTCAACCTGAACCCTGGGCTGCACATCGGGGGCATCGTGCTGACCATGTACGACGGTCGGACTCGCCTCGCCGAGCAGGTCGTCCAAGAGGTACGGAAGCACTTCACTGATCTGGTGTATCAGACTGTTGTGCCACGGAGCGTCCGTCTCTCTGAAGCACCGGGATACGGCGTTCCGATTGCGCTCTACGATCCGCTCTCGCGTGGGGGCATCGCCTATCGTGACCTTGCGTTTGAGTTTGCGGACCGAATCGGCCTACTCGCGCCTACTCAAGAAGGAGCTAGCTGATGCGACGCCGAGGTGGCCTTGGTCGTGGACTCGAGGCACTGATTCCTAGCACCTCCCAAATTGATGGCGAGCAATCGCCAGGTGGGGAGGTGAGTGGGGAGGTGAGTGGGGAGCATGCCAGCGGACTGCGCTCCGGCGTGCTGAGCCGAGGCCCCCTCACAGGCTCCACCTTCATTGAGATTCCGCTCGATCGAGTCGACCCGAACCCTCGCCAGCCGCGCGGGACCTTTGACGAGGATTCGCTTCAAGAATTGGCGACGAGTATTGAAGCTGTGGGCGTCCTGCAACCGATCGTGGTCCGCCCACAAGAGGATCGCTTCCAGATCGTCATGGGCGAGCGCCGGGTTCGGGCTGCCAAGCTAGCCGGGCTGACAGCTATTCCCGCGATCGTGCGGATTACGGAGGAAGACCATCTCCTGCGAGACGCGCTGATCGAGAACATCCATCGTGAGGATCTGAATGCACTTGAGGAGGCGGCCGCATACCAGCAACTCCTAACGGACTTCGGTGTGACGCACGAGGAGCTGGCATCGAAGCTTGGCCGGAGCCGCTCAGCGATCACCAACTCGATCCGCTTGCTGAGACTGGCACCGAGTGTCCAGCGACGGATCGCCGCGGAAACGCTCTCCGCGGGCCATGCTCGAGCAGTCGCTGGGCTGACGGAGCATCGCCAACAAGAGCGGTTAGCCAATCGGATCGTCGCCGAAGGTCTGACGGTTCGCCAAGCCGAGGAGCTTGCCAGCCAGATCGCCGGAGAGGGCATGGTAGGGCCCAGTGCTGATCACCATCCTCGCACTCGCCCGGTGCCTCAGGCACCGGGCGTAGCCGAGCTCGCAGAGCGGCTCTCAGATCGGCTCGATACACGGGTTCGAGTCCAGATCGGGAAGCGCAAAGGCAAGGTACTGATCGAGTTTGCAACGCTCGATGACCTGCAGCGGATCTGTGATGCTATTGGTCTTGGAATCGATCCAGCGGCAGTAGCGGCGGCCAGGCAAGCGGAGCCGGCGGAGCCGGTAGAGCCGGTACGGCAAGGATTGTCCGATGAGCCGGCCGGCCCGCAATCGGTCACTGCGGTGGCTGCGGTGAGTTCAGCAGGTGGAGTGCCGAATTTGGCCCCTTCTGCTTTGGGACTCCCATTGCCACCAAGCTGAGCCGTGGCATCGGGACGGTTGGCCGTCACAGGCGTCCGATCGTGTCTGATGTTTGGGCGTCAGCCTGCACAGGTGGGCATCTGGGCGACGGGCAGTTCAGGTTTCAGTATCGCGTCAGAGGATGCTCGGACTACTTCCCCTCTGGCCGCCGAGCACCTCGCTAGCCTCAATGCCATCCGGTTTGCTGCTTTGACGTGGTAGTGTCCGCTCCTTGTCGTTTCGGGAAGGAGCGGACACTACCGGATGGCACCCGCCGCACCCACCCCGCTGCCCTCGCCGCCGCCGATCACCGACCGGATCGCGCTTGGCGCGCTGACCAGCACGTTCCCACCCGACCTGGTCGATCGGGTCGTGCAGCAGACTGGCCGGGCCGAGCAGCGCCGCCGGCTGCTGCCCGCCCGCGTGGTCGTCTACTTCGTGTTGGCGTTGGCGCTGTACAGCCACGCGGCCTACGAGGAGGTCATGCGCTGCCTGGTGGAGGGGCTGGGCTGGGCAGTGCAGGCGCGGCGGGGCCGGCGCACCTGGCCGTACTGGCACGTGCCTGGTGCCTCGGCGCTGGCCGAGGCGCGTGAGCGGCTGGGCGCCGAGCCGCTCAAGGTGCTGTTCGCGCAGACCGCGCGGCCATTGGCGACCAAGGCGACCCGGGGCGCGTGGTATCGAGGGTGGCGGCTGTTGGTGGTGGACGGGACCTGCCTGGACGTGCCCGACAGCCCCGCCAACCAGGCGTTGGGTCGGGCAAAAAGCGGCCGCGGGGAGGGGGTGGGCGCGTTCCCGCAGGTGCGGGTGGTGGGGCTGGTGGAGGCGGGCACGCACGCGATCGTCGACGCCGTCCAGGGTCCCTACTCCAGCGGGGAGCAGACGCTGGCACGCCACCTGGCCCGCGATGGGGGCCGGCTTGGGCCGGGGGTGCTGCTGCTGGCCGACCGGCTGTTTGTCGGCGCGGCGCTGTGGCGGCAGATGGCCCGGACCGGCGCGGACCTGGTGTGGCGGGTCAAATGCGGCAGCAAGACCGCCCCCAAGCTGCCGGTCGACCAGGTGCTTTCGGACGGGTCGTGGCGCTCGCGCCTGTATGCGGGCACCGACCGCCGCAAGCGCCACCCGATCACCGTGCGGGTGATCGAGTACACCCTGACCGACCCGGGCCGGCGCACCAGCACCGACCGCTACCGGCTGGTGACCACGATCCTTGACCCCGCCATGGCACCCGCCCACGAGTTGGCCGCGCTGTACACCGAGCGGTGGGAGATCGAGACCGCGCTGGCGGAGTTGAAGACGACCCAGCGCGGCCCCAGGCAGGTGCTGCGCTCCAAGAGCCCCGAGCTGGTCGCCCAGGAGGTCTGGGCGCACCTGCTGGTCCACTACGCCCTGCGGGCGGTGCTGCACACCGCCGCGCTTGCCGAGGACCTGGACCCCGACCGGCTGTCGTTTATCGGTGGCCTGCGGGTCATCCGCCGCCAGGTGATCGCCCACCCGGCCTTTTCCCCCTGACCAGATCGCCGCCGCCATCCGCGTGGCGGTCGAGGAACTGCTGACCGGGCTGCTCCCCAAGCGCCGGCTGCGCTCCTTCCCCCGCGCGGTCAAGCGCAAGATGAGCAACTACCAGCTCAAACGCGCCCAGCATCGCGCCTGGCCGCAGCCCACGATGCCACCCGCCCAAGCCGTCGGCGTCCTGCCCGCAACCCTGCCTGGCACAAGCTGCCGAAGCCCCTAA
>WNGA01001952.1_pt1 | contig 35494 bp, 28 predicted proteins | sample 5400061 | NCBI WGS metagenome assembly WNGA01 (sample SAMN13153366, study PRJNA577476) | soil metagenome | isolation source: 100 cm soil or saprolite under grassland replicate 2 | place: USA:California | collected 2016-06-15
GTTCGTTTATGAAACCGGAAACGCTTACGATGATGAAAAAGAAGGGAACCTTCCTCACACCGACGCTGATGGCCTCGGAGTGGATCATGGGCAAGCTCGACAATTATCCGCCAGCGTTGCAGGCGAAGGCGAAAGCGGCGACAGCGGCTCGCTCGGAAATGTTTCGCAATGCAATTAAGATAGGCAACAAGATTTCGTTTGGAACGGACGCAGCGGTCTATCCACACGGACAAAACGCAAAGGAATTCAAGTTAATGGTCGATCTCGGTATGAGTGCGATCGATGCACTGAAATCCGCGACGGGCAACGATGCCGAGCTTCTCGGCATCGGACAAAAAGTCGGGACTCTGGAAAAAGGAAAACTCGCCGACATCATTGCGATGCCGGGCGATCCGACTTCTGACATCACTGCAACCGAGCGCGTCTCGTTCGTGATGAAAGAAGGCAAAATCATTCGGCAAGGCCCGCGCACTCCGCAGGGGACCGCCGAATCGACGAGGTCGCCAGATGTCTCAGACCCGGTGGATTAACGTTTGCGATTTTGTTAACGCAGGACTTTGACAAGGCGCAGATAGCCGCTACGTTCCGTCCCCAGCTCGCTGGATTTGAGCGGGAAACTTTTTAAGCAGGAGCCTGGTGCACGTGACCGGGCGTTTGAACTGCACAGAAAATGCAAAGAAATCGAAGCAAACGTTATCGCGCAGCCACAGAGCAGGTGGACCGGACCAAGAGTTACAATCTTGCCGACGCTGTCTCAACGCTGAAGAAGTTTCCGCCAACGAAGTTTGATCAGACCGTGACGGTTTCGTTCCGGCTCGGGGTTGATCCAAAGCAATCTGATCAAATGGTGCGCGGGACCTGTCCGCTTCCGCATGGCAGCGGCAAACAGGTGCGCGTACTTGTCTTCGCGGAGGGTGAGGCGGCGAAGGCGGCCAAGGAAGCTGGCGCGGAATTTGTTGGCATGAAAGATCTGATTCAGAAGTGCCAGGAAGGTTTTCAGGATTTTCATGTTGCGATTGCTACACCTGCGGCAATGGCGGAAGTTCGGAAGCTCGGAAAGGTGCTCGGACCGCGCGGATTGATGCCGAATCCCAGAACCGGCACAGTGACTGACGACACTGCGAAGGCGGTGCAGGAGGTGAAGGCAGGCCGAGTCGAATTTAAGCTCGACAAGAACGGCAACGTTGCGGTGCCGGTTGGAAAATTTTCGTTCGAGGAAGAAGCCTTGGTGGAAAATGGAAATGCAGTGATCGAAGCCGTTGTGCGGGCCCGTCCGGCGACAGCTAAAGGCCGCTACCTTGAAGGCGTGACAATCAGTGCGACGATGTCCCCGGGCGTCCGCGTCGATCCAGCGCCGTATTTGAGCGGTGTGTGAGTTCGACAATAATAGCTCCACAAATATGCGACCAGAAAAAGCCAGCATCGTTTCAGATTTGGCGGACAAATTGAAACAGTCGCCTTTTGTGCTCGTGACTGACTATCAGCACATGAAGGTCGCTGACTTCACCGAATTACGGAACCGATTGGCACCGGCAGGCGCGGAAATGCACGTGGTGAAAAATAATTTTCTTAAGCGTGCAATGGCGGATTCCGGTTTCCCGGACGCCGGTGACCAGTTAGTTGGCCAGACGGCTGTTGTCACAGGCGAAAGAGACCTGGCGCCAGTCGCAAAAATTTTTAAGACCTTCGCGACCGAATTTAAAATCGCGGCCCTCAAGCTTGGTTTTGTCGATCGCGCTGTTCTTTCCACTGCGGATTTGGAAATGTTGGCGGAATTGCCGCCGCGCGAAATTTTGCGGGCGCAATTACTGGGACTGCTCTTGTCGCCTGCCACAAAACTGGTGCGATTATTGAATGAACCCGCTTCGGCATTGGCACGGTTGCTCAACGCAAAGGCTCAAAAAGAAGGAAAACCAGCGGAGACGAGCGCATAAAAGATTTCGCCCCGTCTTTTGGCGGGTCGAGGAACTAAACGAAAACTGTCCGAGCCGATGGCTATCGGCTTTAATTCTTCGAAGGCTTTCGAAGGCGGCAATTGGAGGAAAACAAAATGGCAGACACAGAAAAATTGGTGGAGCAACTCAGCAACTTGTCAGTGCTGGAGATTGCTGGATTGGTTAAGCAACTCGAGGAAAAATGGGGTGTGAGCGCCGCTGCGCCGGTCGCAGTTGCGGCTGGCCCTCCTGCAGCAGGCGCCCCTGGCGGAACCGCAGCTCCGGCGGCAGAGGAAAAAACGACGTTCGACGTGATCCTGAAGGAAATGGGAGCGAACAAAATTGCTGTGATCAAGGAGGTTCGCGGCGCCGTGCCCGGACTTGGCCTGGCGGAAGCGAAGGCGCTAGTCGAAGGAGCGCCCAAGACAATCAAGGAAGGCGTGACGAAGCAGGAGGCGGACGAGATGAAGAAAAAGATCGAGGCCGCCGGTGCAAAAGTCGAAATTAAGTAAGTAAATCCGATTTTGAGCGGCCGCCGCGGCATGAAGTGCTTGCGCGCCGTCCGATCCGGAGTATCGTGATATTAGGTTAAGCCCAGGCAGACGTATTTTTAACCCGGCGCTACAAGGCAAAAGCACACTACTGGCAACGAGATGGGGGTCGTCAATTTGACAGACCGCTATTTTGGGGGCAGTTTTGTGCCCTCGCTCGTCGCTGAACCGGTAACATCTTGCCCGCGTCGGCCGTCATTTGTGTGGTCGCTGCGCGGTCTTAGCTCTTGATCTTAGTAAATATGTCCGAACGCATCTACTTTGGAAGCATCAAGGAAGGCATTGAACCGCCCAATCTCATTGAGGTTCAGGCCAATTCATACGTCGATTTCCTGCAAAAAGACGTACCTTACTCAAAGCGAAAAAATCAGGGACTCCAAGCTGTTTTCAAGGAGGTCTTCCCAATCGAAAGCTACGATGAGAAAGCGGTGCTCGATTTCAGCCATTACGACATCGGCGAGCCGAAACTGGCGGCTTTGGAAGCCCAGCGGGAGGGACAGACATACAGCGCGCCGTTGCACGTCACATTCCAGTTGCGAGAAGAGAAAGGCACCAAGGAAGAGAAGGTGTACATGGGCGAAATCCCCCTGATGACGCCGCAGGGTACTTTCGTCATTAATGGCGCGGAGCGCGTGGTGGTAAGCCAGTTGCATCGCTCCCCCGGAATCGCCTTTGAATCAACCGTACACGTCAACGGCAAAGTGCTTTACAGCTTCCGGATCATTCCAGACCGGGGTTCCTGGATTGAGGTGCAATTTGACACAGCTGATCTTCTCTACATTTATCTCGATCGGCGTAAGCGGCGCCGAAAGTTTCTCGCCACGACGTTCCTGCGCGCTTTGGGTTACGGTTCCGACGAAGAGGTCATCAAACTTTTTTATAACATCGAGAACCTGAAGCTAAGCGAGAAACTCGACGAAGAGAAGCTCGCCACCAAGGTGCTTACTGCGGATGTCCGTGACGGTGAAGTGACCGTGGCGCGCGCGTTCGAACCGCTCACTCTGGCGACTATCCGTCAGATTATGGCGCTCAAGATTCACGAGGTGAAAGTAATCGACATCTCGAACGACGACACAATCGTGAAAGCGCTGAGAAAAGATCCAGCGCACGACCAGGAGGAGGCACTAAAGGACATTTACCGGCGCCTTCGCCCGGGCGATCCGCCAACGGTGGCCAACGCCCGCGCTTTGCTGAAAAGGCTCTTTTTTGATCCCAAAAAGTATGATCTCGGACGCGTCGGCCGTTACAAAATTAATCAAAAACTCGGGATCAACGTCGATCCCACCGAGCGTATCTTGACTGACAAAGATTTTATCGCAGCGATCAAGTACCTGATCAATTTGCGCCGGGGCGAAGGCACGCTCGATGATATTGATCATCTGGGCAGCCGGCGGGTGCGCACCGTAGGCGAGTTACTGGCAAATCAATGCCGTGTCGGTCTTGCTCGCACCGAGCGTCTGGTCAAGGAGCGCATGACGCTGTTCGACATCAATGTCGATGGGATGACGCCGCAGAAGCTCATTAATCCAAAAGCGCTCAGCGCGGTGATCCGGGATTTCTTTGGCCGCTCACAGCTTTCGCAGTTCATGGATCAAACAAATCCGCTCGCGGAATTGACGCACAAGCGGCGTTTGTCGGCTCTCGGTCCTGGGGGTCTCAGTCGGGAGCGTGCGGGATTTGAGGTGCGCGACGTATCAACGAGTTTGGGTTTATCGAGACGCCGTATCGCAAGGTGGAAAAGGGCCGCGTTAAGGACGAGGTCGAATACCTCACCGCAGATCGCGAAGAGAATTTTCTCGTGGCGCAAGCCAACGCGCCTGTGGACGGACGCGGACATTTCACCGGGGAAAAAGTTTCTGTGCGCTACCGTGGCGACTTTCTTGAAGTCGATCCCGCCAAAGTGCATTACATGGATGTTTCGCCGAAACAGCTCGTCTCGGTAGCGGCAGGCCTCATTCCATTCCTTGAACACGACGACGCGAACCGGGCGCTGATGGGTTCCAACATGCAGCGCCAAGGCGTTCCACTGATCGTGTCCGAGGCGCCGCTCGTGGGCACTGGGCTGGAGCAAAAAGTGGCGCGAGATTCGCACGCCGTTGTTTTGGCCACCGATAGCGGCAAGGTCGCTTCGGTCACAGCGGATCAAATTGTTGTCACCAAAGACGGTCACCTGCCCGAAAGCAAAAGGAAGCTTAAGACCGATCCGGAAGCTGGGATTCATGTTTATGAACTCCGCAAATTCATGCGGTCAAACGCAGGCACGTGCGTGAATCAGAAGCCGATCGTGCGCAAAGGCCAGCACGTAAAACGCGGTCAAGTCATCGCCGACGGCCCGAACACTGATCATGGCGAGCTTGCGCTGGGACGCAATGTGCTCGTCGCGTTCATGCCGTGGAACGGATACAACTTTGAAGATGCGATCATGATCTCCGAAAAGGTGGTGAAGGAGGATGTTTACACTTCCATCCACATCGATGAATTCGAGATCGGCGCGCGGGATACCAAGCTCGGACCTGAAGAAATTACACGGGACATTCCCAACGTCAGCGAAGAAGCTTTGCGCAACTTGGGCCCGGACGGCGTAGTGCGGGTCGGAGCGGAAGTGAAGCCGGGCGATATTTTAGTTGGGAAAATTACGCCGAAGAGCGAGACAGAATTAGCTCCGGAAGAACGCCTGCTTCGCGCGATCTTTGGCGAGAAAGCAGCGGACGTAAAGGATACCTCGCTTACCGTTCCCTCAGGGACGTACGGAATCGTGATGGATGTAAAGGTGTCGTCTCGACGCGAAGTTTCGCGCGAAAAACTTACGCCAGCAGAAACCAGACGACAGCTCAAAACCATCAGCGAAGAACATAAGCGCAAGAAAGAGGCGCTGATCGAACAACTGACCGATTCACTTTCGAATGTCCTGCTGGGCGAAAAAGTTCCTCTCGACGTCGTCAACGCCAAGAATGGTGAGATCATTATTCCAGCCAATCGCAAAATCACAAAAACACTGTTGCGAAAACTGGCAACGGCGCATGATCACATCGAGATCGATCCGAGTCCGATCCGCAATAGGATCCGCGAAATCATCGGCTCGTACGAACACAAGTTCGCAGAGCTGGAGCTTGAACGTGATCGCGCGATGGATCGGGTCGAGAGCGGAGACGATATCGATCCGGGAATCATCAAGCAGGTCAAGGTTTATATCGCGAGCAAACGGAAGTTAAGTGTCGGTGACAAGATGGCTGGGCGCCATGGCAACAAGGGAGTCGTCGCCCGGATCGTACCAGAAGAAGACATGCCGTTCCTGGCGGACGGAACACCTGTTGAGATCGTGCTTAATCCGCTAGGTGTTCCGAGCCGCATGAATGTGGGACAGGTTCTGGAAACACACCTGGGCGTTGCTGCGAGAGCGCTCGGATTCAAAGTTGCGACTCCTGTGTTCGACGGAATCAAGGAAAAACAGATCCGTGAATATTTGCATGATGCCAAGAAAAAGGATGGCTTCACGTGGGTGCAGGAAAGTGGTAAGGCGCGCCTTTTTGATGGGCGCACCGGTGATCCGTTCGATCAGGAAGTGGTGGTTGGCTACATCTACATGATGAAACTCGGCCACCTGGTGGCGGACAAGATTCACGCACGCGCCGTGGGACCGTACTCGCTTGTTACTCAGCAGCCGCTCGGCGGCAAAGCGCAATATGGTGGACAACGCTTTGGTGAAATGGAGGTCTGGGCTCTCGAGGCCTATGGCGCCGCCTATACTTTGCAGGAATTGCTGACCGTCAAATCAGACGACGTGCAAGGCCGAACCCGCATCTACGAGTCGATCGTTAAAGGGGACAACTCGCTCGAAGCGGGGACGCCCGAGTCTTTCAACGTTCTGATCAAAGAAATGCAGAGCCTGGGTCTCGACGTGAAGGTCGGCGGCCAGGCACCCACCTTCATGGAGAGCGTCGCATAGTTTTTAGATTCACCCGCCTTCGCCAAGGCTACGGCGGGCAAGCAATCACAACACTGAGTTAAAGAGTAAATGAACGAACATTCCTGGCGTGAATTAGTGGGCGAAGAGCGCCCCGTTGGTTTTGATCAAGTCGCCATCGGCGTTGCCTCGAGCGATACCATGCGTTCGTGGAGCAAAGGCGAGGTCAAAAATCCAGAGACAATCAATTACCGCACGTTTAAACCGGAAAAGGGCGGGCTTTTCTGCGAACGCATTTTCGGTCCGACTCGGGACTGGGAATGTTCGTGCGGAAAATACAAGCGCATCAAGCATAAGGGAGTGATCTGCGACCGGTGCGGCGTGGAAGTCACCCTGGCGCGCGTTCGTCGCGAACGCATGGGTCACATCGAATTAGCCGTGCCCGTTTCGCACATCTGGTTTTACAAATGTATGCCTTCGCGCATCGGGCTTATGCTCGATATGAGCGCGCGCCAGCTCGAGCGCGTTATCTATTACGAGGACTACATCGTCATTGATCCGGGCAAGACGCCGTTGCAGAAAACACAACTGCTTAACGAAGTCGAATACCGTGAGGCGCAGGAGCAGTACGGCGACGATTTCGTAGCCGGCATGGGCGCGGAAGCAATCAAGAAGCTGCTCGCCGAGATCGACCTCAACAAGCTCAACAAAGAGCTGGAGAAAGCGATGGCTGCCACCAAGAGCAAACAAATCCGTAAGAAACTGGCCAAACGCCTCAAGCTCGTTCAAGGATTCCAGAATTCACATGCGCGGCCCGAGTGGATGATTCTGGATGTGTTGCCAGTCATTCCGCCGGATTTGCGCCCCTTGGTTCCGCTGGAAGGCGGGCGTTTTGCGACCTCAGATCTGAATGATCTTTATCGGCGCGTCATTAACCGCAACAACCGGCTCAAAAACCTGCTTCTGCTTAAGACGCCTGACGTCATTATTCGCAACGAAAAGCGAATGCTACAGGAAGCGGTGGACGCTTTGTTCGATAACGGCCGACACGGTCGCGCCGTGACTGGAGCGGGCAATCGGCCTCTCAAATCGCTCAGCGACATGCTTAAGGGCAAGGGCGGCCGTTTCCGCCAAAACCTGCTTGGCAAACGCGTCGATTATTCGGGCCGTTCGGTTATCGTCATCGGCCCGGAGCTGAAACTGTATCAGTGCGGTTTGCCAAAGAAGATGGCGCTCGTGCTTTTCGAGCCGTTCATTATCCGCCGGCTGAAAGACCTCGGTTACGTGCACACGGTGCGCAGCGCGAAAAAGATGATTGAGCGCCAGACGCCTGAGGTCTGGGACATTCTCGAGGAAGTGACCAAGGGTCATCCGGTGTTGCTAAATCGCGCGCCCACTTTGCATCGATTGTCAATTCAGGCGTTCGAACCGCAATTAATCGAGGGCGAAGCCATTCGCATTCATCCGCTGGTTTGCACCGCGTACAATGCGGACTTCGATGGCGACCAGATGGCGGTGCACGTACCGCTCTCGGTGGAAGCCCAAATGGAAGCGCGCATACTTATGCTTGCTCCGAATAACATTTTCTCCCCCTCCAGCGGCAAGCCCATTACCACGCCTTCCCAGGACATCACGCTCGGTTGTTATTACCTTACCCAAAATCCGCGCGGTCCAAGTAAAGATGGCCAGCGGTTTCCGCTCTTTGGCGATGCAGCCGAAGTAGAATTTGCCATGGCGGAGGGCAGCGTTCACACGCACGACCGCATCCGGATTAAAAACTCCGATTTTGGAAGGAAGACCATCTACGGGAATGCTGAAGCTAAAACTATCGAGACCACGCCGGGCCGTGTCGTTTTCAATGAAATTTGGCCCAGCCAGCTTGGATTTTTCAATAAACCTGCCGGCAAGAAGCAACTCAGCGATATTATCTGGCGCTGTTACCAAATCGCCGGCCCGGCGGAGACCGTCGCGACGCTGGACAAATTAAAGGAGCTCGGTTTCGCCGAAGCAACCAAAGCAGGCATCTCGATTGGAATTTCGGACATGATCATTCCGAAAGAGAAACAGACGGAGCTGGAAAACGCATACAAGCAAATCCGCCAGGTTGAACAGCAATATCGCAAGGGCATCATCACCGACGGGGAGCGTTACAACAAGATCATCGACATCTGGACGCACGCCGGAGACGAGATTTCCAACATCATGTTCCGCACCCTGGAGCACAACGAGGGTCGCAAGGAATTGAATCCGGTTTATTTGATGGTCGATTCCGGTGCACGCGGCAATAGGCAGCAGGTGCGTCAGCTAGCCGGCATGCGCGGTTTGATGGCTAAGCCGAGCGGCGAAATCCTTGAGCATCCGATCACGTCCAACTTCCGCGAAGGTCTTAGCGTGCTTGAGTACTTTATTTCCACTCACGGCGCTCGCAAAGGTCTTGCTGACACCGCGCTCAAGACCGCGGACTCCGGTTATCTCACCCGCAAATTGGTGGACGCGGCGCAGGACGTGATCATCAATGCGGAAGATTGCGGAACAGTGAATGGAATCGTAGTGCGCTCGATTTATGAGGGCGATGAAGAAGTGGTCGATCTTGGGCAGCGAATCATCGGCCGGATCAGTTGCGAAACCATTCCCGACCCGGTGGACAAGAAGAAAAAGATCGTAAAGGTGAATCAGTACATCGACGAGAAGATCGCCGCGGAGTTACAGCGCATTGGCGTAGAGGGCTTGAAGATTCGTTCGGTACTTACGTGCGAGTGTGGCCGCGGCGTTTGCGCGATGTGCTACGGACGCAACCTCGCGACTGGCCAGTTCGTGAAAATGGGCGAAGCAGTTGGCATCATCGCTGCGCAATCCATTGGCGAGCCGGGAACGCAATTGACGATGCGAACCTTTCACATCGGCGGCACGGCCAGCCAGACGTTCAAGCAACCGATCATCAAGGCGAAAAACGATGGCACAGTTCGATTCAATGACCTACGAACAGTCCAGGCGCTCGATGGCAGTTGGATTGTTTTGAACAAGAACGGTTCGATCAGCGTGCACAATGAGGAGGGACGCGAACTCGAGCGCTACAACGTGGTCATCGGTTCCATGATTTCCAAGGACGACGGCGCCTCGGTGAAAAAAGGCGAGACGTTCGTGCAGTGGGACCCATACAACGTGCCGATTCTTACTGACAAGGGCGGCAAGATCGAGTTCCGCGACATGATCGCGGGCGTCACCATCAAGCGCGATGTCGATGAAGCAACTGGTCTCATGGGCACGGTCATTATCGAGCACAAAGAAGATTTGCATCCGCAGGTGGTCATCGTCGACGACAAGAAGGAAGTGCTGGCCAGCTATTCCATCCCGGCCGGCGCACACGTCGTAGTTGAAGAAGGACACAAAGTACGCGCGGGCGCGCTGCTGGCAAAGACGCCACGCAAAGTCGCAAAGACAAAAGATATCACCGGCGGTCTGCCCCGAGTGGCCGAATTATTCGAAGCGCGTCGGCCGAAAGATGCGGCTGAGATTGCTAAGATTGACGGAATTGTGGAAATGGGCGGAACTGTCCGCGGGAAACGACGCGTGATTTTAAAAGACCCCGAGACGGGAGCCGAGGAAGAGCATCTGATCTCGCTCACCAAGCACATTATCGCCTTCAAAGGCGATTTCGTGAAGAAAGGTCAGCAACTCACCGAAGGCCCGATCGTGCCGCACGAGATTTTGGAAGTCTGCGGTCCGCAGGAATTGCAGGAGCATTTGGTCAACGAAGTGCAGGAAGTCTATCGATTGCAGGGCGTGGAAATCAACGACAAGCACATCGAGATCATCGTGCGCCAAATGTTGCGCAAGGTGAAAATTACCGACCCGGGCGATACGTCGTTGCTCTGGGGCGATCAGGTGGACAAACTCTACTTCGAGGAAGAAAACAAGAAGGTCGTCGAAAAGGGCGGCAAACCGGCAGAAGCCGTTCCTGTTCTTCTCGGCATCACCAAGGCCTCTTTGGAAACCGACAGCTTTATTTCGGCCGCATCATTCCAGGATACGACCCGCGTTCTCACAGAAGCGGCGACAATGGGCAAAGTCGATAAACTGCGCGGCTTCAAGGAAAACGTGATCATGGGTCACTTGATCCCTGCCGGAACCGGGTTCGGACAGCATCGCCAGATTAAGCTGGTCGAAAAAGGCGAGCCAATCGGCGCGCCTGTAATGGAAGAACCCGAGCCGCAGCCAGCGGTCGGATAAGATTGATCATTGCGAATGTTGTAGGGCGTCTGTGTCCGGCGCCATCTTACTGAATTGGCGTTTCACAGAATGGAGCCGGCGGGAGCCGAGCGACATGGACGGGAAGCCGAAGGGTGAGCGAGCTGGCGCGAGCGAATCAAACGCCCTACAATTTGCCTGATGTCGATCGTAACCAAAACCGGCGATAAAGGCGAAACCTTGCTGATGTACGGGCGTCGCCTGCCGAAAGCCGATCCGCGTGTTGATGCTTACGGGTGCATCGACGAACTGAGCGCCACGCTTGGTCTCGCACGATCGATTTCAACGGATAAATTCATTTTAGACGAAATTTTCGCTGCGCAAAAAGATCTGATCGTTGTCATGGGTGAGTTGGCGACGGCGCCAGGCGACCGGGAACGTTACGTCAAAGACGGCTTTCACCTTACCACAGCGGAGATGGTGGACCGGATCACGGCAGTCATTTTCCACCTTGAGAAGGACAAATCGCTTTATCCCAAAGATTGGGTGGTTCCGGGCGGAACCGCGGTTTCCGCGGCTCTCGATTTTGCCCGCGCAACATGCCGCCGCGCAGAGCGCCACATCGCGGCGTTCGGGGCCGGGGAGAATGATTTTAACCCCGAGATTTTGCGTTACCTCAATCGCCTTTCCGATCTCTGCTGGGTCCTGGCGAGATACGCCGAGAAAAGCTCGCGAACTTCCAAGTAGCGCTACGTCGCTTGGGCGTGCTCCCAATCGCGCTGCAATCCAGCGTCAAAAATTAGCAATCCGTCAGCAGCAGGTTTTCTCGCCCGATGTTATGCATCGTCGCGATGAAATTCAGATCAGCCTTTGCGGTTACGTTTCTTCTTTGTTTTGCGATCGAACGGTCTCACGCAGACATTTTCGCTTGGACCTACACCACCGACCTTACAACGAAAGGTGAGACCGAATTTGAGCAGTGGGTGACTTCGCGCTGGCAAAAAGAGCATGGTAACTACGAGGTTGTCGATTTTCGCGATGAGCTTGAATACGGCGTAACCGAGAATTTTCAGCTCGCGCTTTATCTAAACCATCGGTACGTCTATGCGAACAACGACGTCCCAGCAGAGGATCCAGCGCATCCCGGAAAGCGTTTGCCCAGCGGTTACGAAACCGGTGGAGAGGACGTCCGCGCAGGGCACAATCCAGCGACGCCGTTCGACAGTTATCGCTTCGAATCGATTTCGTTCGAAGCGATTTACCGGTTGCTGAATCCCAACAGGCATCCAGTCGGTCTCGCGCTCTATTTCGAGCCGACAATTGGAGATCAGGAACGGGAACTGGAATGGAAGATTATCTTAGAAAAGCATTGGCTCGAGGATCGGCTCGTGTGGGCGCTGAACATCAATTACGGGTTGGAGTTCGAAAGAGGTGACGCCGATAATGAGCTCGACGGGGTGTTCGAATGGTTCACAGGAGCTTCCTACAGACTCGCGCGGAGCTGGTCTGCTGGTCTAGAATTTTGGAACCACCATGAATTTGCCGACGCCACTGTGCACGAGAACTCGGCATATTTTGTCGGCCCCACAATTCATTACGAAGGCCAACGCTGGTCCGCCACGCTAGGCTTTCTTCGTCAACTGCCAATCGGACAGGCTTTCAATCACGAAAATAAGGAGTTCGCCGCGCACGACGGTTACATTTTGGGTGACGAGCATGAAAAATATTACGTGCGGCTGAGAGTCGGATTTGATTTTTAAGCTTACTGAAATCGGTGTTTTGCCCTCGCCCGTCAGCGACGAATTTCCGGTTGCGCGCAGGCGCGTGCTGTAGCATCTTCACGCTCCCGCTCTAGGAAGCTCCCCCCTCGGGAATTTCTCTTATGGCAGATACAACAGAATTAGTACCTGAACTATTGGAAGCTGGCGTCCATTTCGGACACCAGACGAAGCGTTGGAATCCGAAGATGAAGCCTTTCATCTTCGAACAGCGCAATCAGATCTACATTATCAATTTGGATGAGACCGTCCTTCAGCTTCGGCGGGCAACGGAATTTCTCCAGGAAGTCGCGCGCCGCGGCGGCAAAATTTTATTTGTCGGCTGTAAGAAACAGGCGCAGGAAGCGGTAAAAGAGGCGGCAGTGGCTTGCGGTCAATTTTATGTGAATCAGCGCTGGCTCGGTGGCACACTGACAAATCTCGCTACCATTCGCAAGAGCATTGGGCGATTGAAATACATCGAAGAGATCGAGCAGTCACCCGAATACAAGAAAATGGGAAAACAGGAATTGGCCGCCCTTAATCGTGAAGCCGCAAAGCTCCGGCGTAACCTCGACGGGATAATCGAGATGTCGCAGTTGCCCGACGCCGTGGTGGTGATCGATACGATTCGGGAGCAAAACGCGGTGAATGAGGCGCGGCGTCTTGGCATTCCAGTGGTTGCCATTGTGGATACGAACGCGGACCCCGAGATCATCGATTACCCAATTGCTGGCAACGATGACGCGATTCGCGCTATTCGCGTGATTCTGCAGAAGCTTGTGGATGCCATTGTTGCGGCAAGCAACGAAGCGCGCATTCGCGAGCAGGTCGAAATGGCCGGCGTGTCGGCGTAGACGGAAGAAAACGTCCAACGCCGCGCGTTGCACACGCCAATGTCCAATGAAATCAACAACTGAAATCGATCCGCAACTGGTGAAGCAGCTCCGCGAGAAGACCAACGCGGGGATGATGGATTGCAAGCGCGCCCTTATAGAAAGCGGCGGCGACCTTGAGAAGGCCGAAGCAATCTTGCGCACCAAAGGCGTCGCTGCTGCTGGCAGAAAGGCCGCGCGCATAACGAAGGAAGGCATCGTGGCCTCCTACATTCATTTGCAAGGGAAAGTCGGCGTGCTCGTCGAGGTGAATTGCGAGACCGATTTTGTAGCAAGGAACGAGAATTTCCGCGAGTTTGTAAAAGACATCACTCTGCATATTGCCGCAGCGCATCCGCTTTATGTCAGCCGCGCAGATGTCCCCGGCAATCTCATCGAAGCCGAGCGCGAGATTTACAAGGCGCAGGCAAAAGGGAAACCAGAAAATGTGGTGGAAAAAATTGTCGAAGGAAAACTCGACAAATTTTTCAGCACAGTTTGTCTGCTCGAGCAAGGATTCATCAAAAATCCGGACGAAACCATCGGCGACCTCCTCAAAGCCAAAATTGCGGAGCTGGGCGAGAACATTGTCATCCGCCGCTTTGTCCGCTATCTCGTCGGCGAGCCGCTGCCGAGCGAAGCGTAGCGTTTAGGATTTGGTAGGGCGCGACCGCCAGGCGCGCCGCAGCGTTCTTTCCCGTAGCGGCGATCCATTTCGGACGATAAGTTCGTCGTACCAAATGGCCCTCGAGCAATACAAACGGAAACGCGACTTCAAGAAGACTGCTGAGCCGGCAGGCAAACCGCTGCCGAAGAAAGTCAGAGGCGCGTCGCGCTTTGTGATTCAAAAACATGACGCCCGCCGTCTGCACTACGATTTCCGCCTGGAGATGGAAGGGGTGCTGAAGTCGTGGGCGCTGCCGAAAGGGCTTCCTTGGAAGCGAGGTGAAAAACATCTTGCCATAGAAGTTGAAGATCACCCGATCGAATACGAAGACTTCGAAGGCATCATCCCGGAGGGCCAATATGGTGGCGGCACAGTGATGGTGTGGGACCGCGGTAACTACCATGTTTACGGCGAACAACCCGTGAAATCATTGCGGGACGGCAAGTTTCACCTCGTTCTCGACGGCCAAAAGGCGAATGGCGAATGGACTCTCGTGCGGATTCGCGGTCGTGATGATGCGAAAAATCAGTGGCTGATCCTGAAAACAGGCGACGATGCAAAGCTGCCATCGAAAAAACTCGAAGATCAGTCGGTGAAGACCGGACGCACGATGAAACAAGTCGCCGAGGCGCGTGACGCTGAGTGGGAGTCGAATCGCGAAACCGAAGAGAGCCCAACATCGAAGTTCAAGGTGCGAATTCGAGAGGCGATTAAAAAAAAAGTAAACGATGAAATTGCAGGGCAGGCGCGTCGCCTGCCGTCACAGGGCAATCGAATCGGTCGCCCTACAATCGTGTCGTTGCAAGACTTGCCTTCGGCGAAAGCGCGTTTCGTCGAGCCGATGAAGGCGAAGCTGGTAGAGAATCCACCGGCGACGGGCGATTGGATTTATGAGCTCAAATTTGACGGCATCCGGCTGATCGCGGTTAAGACGGGTGAAAAAGTTTCTTTGTTGTCGCGAAATCAAAATGAATTGGGCCCGCGTTTCCCAGAAATTGTCGAGGCGATAAAGAATTTGTCTGCAGGCGAATGCGTGATCGATGGCGAAGTGGTCGCACTCGACGAGAAGGGTCGTTCCTCGTTTCAACTCCTGCAAGCGCGCGAAATGGAAGGACGAAAGTCGCCCGTTTATTTCTACGCATTTGATTTGCTCCAGCTCGACCGCAAGAGCTTGGTTGGGCTCCCGCTGGAGGCGCGCAAAAGCGTGCTGGAAAAACTCTGCGGCGACGCAGGCGATCCAATCCGTTACTCAGGGGCGATTGGCGGCGATGCAAAGCGGCTTCTCGAAGAAGTGAAGCGTCGGGGTCTTGAGGGGATTATCGGCAAGCAAGGCAACTCCGTTTACGAACCCGGCCGCAGAAGCGGTGCATGGATTAAGCTCAAGTGTGTCAACGAACAGGAATTCGTTATCGGTGGGTACACGCCACCGCAGGGCGCGCGCAAACATTTCGGCGCAATTCTGGTCGGCTACTACGAGAACAAAAAGCTCGTCTTCGCCGGCAAAGTCGGCACCGGATTTACGACAAAGTCATTGGTGATCTTGTACAAAAAATTCCGGGCCGAAGAACGCGCCGATTGTCCATTTGTCGATCTGCCATCAAAACAAAACGGCCAATGGGTCCAGGGAATCACGCCTTCGATGATGCGCAAAATGCATTGGGTCAATCCGGTGTTCGGGTGTGAAATTAAGTTCGCCGAGTGGACTCGTGACAAAAAGCTACGTGCACCGGTGTTTTTAGGATTAAGAGAAGACAAGGATCCTCACGACGTCATAAAAGAAGAATGACTTGTCACGAGGCCACTAGGCACCAGCCGAACGGAGCGAGCCGGGAGGCCGCGACATAGACGGTCAAGCCCGCGAGAGTAGCGGGTGAGCTCGCCAATAGCGAGTGAATCAATGGACACGCGACGGAAAATTGCGTGCGCCCGTTTTCCTTGGCTTGCGCGAAGATAAAAGGGCGGCTGACGTTGTTCGCGAGACCTAAGGGAAGCACAAGCGAACATCGATTTGCGCGCTTGTGATTTGACCCAATCACGTTGGGCCAAAACATTTTGAACACGCCTGCATGAACAGGGAGTCTGAATTGTTATGCGAATTGCTCAAGTGGCGCCACTTTTCGAGAGTGTGCCGCCGAAGTACTATGGCGGGACGGAGCGGGTTGTATCGTATCTGACCGAGGAGTTGGTCCGCCAGGGGCACGACGTCACGCTGTTCGCAAGTGGAGATTCGGTGACGAAGGCGCGGTTGGTAGCGGGATGCCGGCGTTCGTTGCGCATGGACAAGCACTGCGTGGACCAGTTAGCGCATCAAATGGTGATGCTCGAACGTGTGTTCCAGCGCGCTGCAGATTTCGACATCGTCCATTTTCATGTTGACTATCTGCATTTTTCGCTGAGCAGGCGTCAGCCGATAACGCATGTGACCACGCTGCATGGACGTCTCGATATTCCAGACCTCGTTCCGGTTTACGAAGAGTTTCAAGACATGCCCGTGGTCTCCATCTCGAATGCACAGCGAGAGCCCTTACCCTGGGCAAACTGGCATGCAACGGTTTACCACGGGATCCCGGCTGATATGTATCGGTTCCGCGAGGAGCCGGGGAGGTATCTTGCTTTCCTAGGACGGATTTCGCCCGAGAAACGAGTGGACCGGGCAATCGAAATTGCCAGGCGGGTTCAGATTCCGCTTAAAATTGCTGCCAAAGTGGATCGCGTGGACAAGAAGTATTTCAAGAGAGAGATCGAGCCATTGTTGGGTGATCCGTTGGTCGAGCTCGTGGGCGAGATCGGCGATGGGGAGAAGGACGATTTCCTCGGCAATGCGTATGCTTTGCTTTTGCCGATCGACTGGCCAGAGCCATTCGGGCTGGTGATGATTGAGGCGATAGCCTGCGGCACCCCTGTGATCGCCTACCGCGGCGGTGCAGTGCCAGAGGTGATGGAAGAAGGTCAGACCGGCTTCATCGTAAAAGGACTGGAAGATGCGGTCGAAGCGGTCCGGCACGTACCGGAATTGAGTCGGAAGCGCTGTCGCGAAGTCTTTGAGCAACGCTTCACAGCCACTCGAATGGCGCACGATTACTTGCAGGTTTACGAACGGCTAATTAAGAGCAAACAACACACGCCTTTGGAGGTGCGCGCGTAATGGCCAGGGAAGTCATTCGTGTCCGGAATGAATTTTATATTCGTTCATCGTCGGCGCGTGTCGATGTTCGCACCCGGGTGTTGAAACAGGGAGACACCTTCGCTGTCTTCGACCGATTCGGCGACATCGAGACGTTCGGCACTGGTGAACTAGGCCTTTACTATCAGGATACGCGATTCTTGTCCCGTCTAACGTTAAGACTCGGAAAAGATCGCCCGCTGCTGCTCAGTTCCACGGTTAGAGAAGACAACGCGGTCATGGCGGTGGATGGCACGAACCCCGATGTCTGGCGCGACAGCGAGATAGTAATTCCGCGAGGGACCGTGCACGTTTTCCGCTCGAAGATTCTTTGGGAGAAAACGTGTCACGAGCGGCTTCGAATTCATAACTACGGACGCGCACCTGTTGATATTTCTTTCGCAATCGAATTCGATGCTGATTTTGCCGATATTTTCGAGCTGCGCGGAATGAACCGAGAACGTCGCGGACGCCGGTTGGAGACGCGGGTTACGAAAGACGGACTTGTGCTCGCGTACGAAGGATTGGACAATCGCGTTCGTCGGACGCGAATTGTTTTCGATCCGCCGCCTACTCGGCTAAACCAGTCCGCCGCCTCGTTTCTAATCCGGCTAGATCCCGGTAAAGATGCCAGTTACCGGTGCGCAATTGCATGCGAGGTGGATGGCGATTCACCAAACGAGGTCACGCCTTGCTACGAAAGCGCCGTAGAGGAAGCCGCCACCGCTCTGGAACGCCTGCGCGCCCGAGAGCCTCAGATTTTTACCGGAAACGAACAGTTCAACGATTGGCTGAACCGTTCGCTCGCCGATCTCCACATGATGCGAACGGAAACGCCCTACGGCCCGTATCCTTACGCTGGCGTTCCATGGTTCAGCACGGTGTTCGGGAGGGACGGAATCATCACCGCGCTCCAGGGTCTGTGGTTTGACCCATCTGTTGCCCGTGGTGTGCTGGCATATCTTGCAGCTACCCAGGCCGACGCGCACCGCCCGGACCAGGACGCCCAGCCTGGCAAGGTGCTGCACGAGATGCGCGCGGATGAAATGGCCACGTTGGGGGAGATTCCGTTTAAGCGCTACTACGGCAGCATCGATGCGACGCCGCTCTTTGTTATGCTCGCCTGCGCGTATTACAAGCGCGCGGGCGACCGCGCCTTCGCAGAGTCCATTTGGCCGAATGTGGAGCGTGCGCTTGAGTGGATCGATCGCTATGGCGATTCAGATGGTGACGGTTTCGTAGAATATGCCCGCACAGCGAAACACGGTCTGATCCATCAGGGGTGGAAAGATTCTCACGACGCGGTTTTCCACAGAGACGGCACGTCCGCCGAAGGACCAATCGCGCTCTGCGAAGTGCAGGGTTATGTCTATGCCGCAAAGACAGCGGCCAGTGAGCTTGCCAAGATACTTGGGGACGCTGCCCGTGCGCGCGAACTGTCAAAACAGGCCGAAGCGCTGCGTCGCCGGTTCGAGACAGCTTTTTGGTGTGATGAACTTTCCACCTACGCCCTTGCGTTGGATGGGAGCAAGCACGCTTGCCGGGTGCGAACTTCGAACGCGGGACACTGTCTTTTTGCTGGTATCGCGACTGAGGAACATGCGCGCCGTGTGGTGGCAACGCTTACAGACCAAACATCGTTCTCCGGTTGGGGGCTTCGCACAGTCGCTAGCAGCGAGGCGCGCTACAATCCCATGTCCTATCACAATGGATCGGTCTGGCCGCACGATAACGCCTTGATTGCTGCGGGATTCGCCCGATACGGATTGAAGGAGTCGGCCGCAACGGTTCTCGCAGGTTTGCTCGATGCCAGTCTTTTCTTCGATCTGCATCGTTTGCCGGAACTATTTTGTGGCTTTCCCAGGCGCCCTGGTGAATCTCCGACGCTTTATCCTGTCGCGTGCAATCCGCAGGCTTGGGCGTCGGGTGCGATCTTTCTTTTGCTCGAAGCTTGTCTCGGCTTGAGCGTGTCGGCACCCGAACAAACGCTGATTTTTTCGAAGCCGGTTTTGCCGGCCTTCCTTCCCCAGGTAAGCATTCGCGATCTGAAAGTAGGAGATGCGCGAGTTGATCTTTTGCTCACCAGACACGATGAAGGCGACGTAGGAGTGAACGTGCTCCGCCGGGACGGAGCGCTCGAGGTGTTGATCTTGAAGTAAGTGTCTTTACAGCTGAACGGAGTTTGTCAGGCATTGTGCTTGTCCGCGCGCTCGCTGACAAATATCGTGAAATGATGAAGGCAAAAGTGATTGTGAGGCCAAAGGCGGCGGTGCTCGATCCGCAAGGCAACGCAGTCCGCGATGCGATGCGGCACCTTGGAATGCCAGAGGTGCGGAGCGTCAGAATCGGCAAATACATGGAGATCGATATTGAGGGACAAAACGCAGATCTTGAATCCCGGTTGCATCGTCTTTGCCGCGATTTGCTCTCGAATCCCGTGATCGAAGATTACGAGCTGCAACGCTCCGGAGTCCGAAGTCAGAAGTCAGACGTCAGAGATCACAAGAAAACTCCCGACACTCAACTACGGCGACGTAAGACAAAGTCGAAGAGGAAGAGACGGCAATGAAAGCGCTGCGGTATTTTTTCTGCGTGGTGCTGCCGCCGCTCGCGGTGCTTATGACCGGTCGCATTGCCAGTTTCTTTCTCAGCCTCATTTTGACTTTGCTCGGCTGGATTCCAGGAATCATTCACGCCTGCCTGGTGGTGAACGATTATCACGCCGAGCAGCGCGCCGCGGCACCGAGGAACACCTGAAATCCTTTCCTCGCGAGCTGACGCACCACCTCGCCGCCAATCCCCCCTTATTCGTGCCCTTGCATTTGCAGCGCTTTCCGAGGTCTGTTAATCGGCGAGGCCGTCGTCAGTCTCATCTGCCAAAAGATTCTTCAGCAATGGCTGCGGATTTGATGGCAGTTCTTCTACGTCGCGGAGCTTTTTCGTGATCGCGCGGGAGCGAACATCTACATCTTCTATCTTCCGCGACGCCTGATCGATTTTCTCTTTCACCGCTGACAACGCCTCACCAAATTTTCCAAACTCCGTCTTCACCCCTGCCAGCAAGTTCCACACTTCGCTCGATCGCTTCTGGATCGCGAGCGTGCGAAAACCCATCTGCAAACTGTTGAGCAACGCAGCGAGCGTGGTAGGCCCTACAAAGGTGACGCGGCAATCGCGCTGCACGTTTTGCACCAAACCGACACGCCGGATCGCTTCCGCGTAAAGTCCCTCGCTCGGCAGAAACATGAGCGCAAAATCGGTCGTCTTAGGCGGGTTGATGTACTTCTCGCAAATGTCTTTCGCGCATCGCTTCAACTGCGTTTCCAAAGTCTTCATCGCTGCTTCCACCGCTGCGGGATCGCCCTTCTCCTGCGCCGACGCGAGCCGCTCGTAGTGTTCCATCGGAAATTTTGCGTCGATCGGCAGCCAGACTGGCGCGCCGTTCTTATCGCCTGGCAACTTGATCGCAAACTCGACGCGCTCATCGGTGTCATCCCGCGTCTTCATATTTTTGGCGAACTGATCTGGCGTCAGCATTTCTTCCAACAGAACTCCCAGCTGCCATTCGCTCCAGCCGCCACGGGTTTTCACATTTGTAAGGACGCGTTGTAATCCGCCAACGTCGCTGGCCAGTTGCTGCATCGCGCCGAGCCCTTGATGCACTTGCTCAAGTCGATCGCTTACCAGCTTGAACGATTCACCGAGCCGTTTTTCCAGGGTGCCTTGCAATTTTTCATCAACAGTCGCGCGCATCTTGTCGATTTGCACGGCGTTATCCTCCTGCAATTGCCTCAGCCGAACATCGACAATCGAACGCACGCTTTCGAGCGACTTCGTCAATTCTTCGCGCTGATTCTTCGCGGTTGCGCCTGCTTCCTCACGGTTGCGTGAGAACTCATCACGCAACCCGCGATCGATCATTTCCAATCGCTTCACCAGTTCTGTTTCCACGCCACTGGCGGCTTTCCCGCGTCGCAACAGCAGAGCAACCGCCGCAACGACAAATCCGCCGCCGATCAATCCGATTACGAGATAGAAAACTGGGCTCACAATGTGTGAATACTCGACTTACGACCCGCGTTCATATGTGAACTACGGCTATTCCTGTTCAACGCGTCGTAGTTTCTGGTTCAAGGTAAATGTTGTTAACCCAGCCGGTGTACCCTCTTACGGAAATCTCCTGCCAAATCGTAGAGCCGTTAGCAGTTCGATTCGAGCCAAGCATAATTCCGCGCGTCCCTGGGTGAATTCGTGCGATGGCGGGGTAATCGGAGCCCGGTCCAGCACGCAAGTAAAGGAAATCGCGCCTGGCGATGTTCACAACGCGATACGTACCCTGCGCAGGGACGGGTCGTGTTCCGCCTGGCGATTCTATCGGGGCGACTCCGTATGCCGAAGCCGTCGCCACCGGCAACTGCGCTGGGGACACAGTTGGTTCAATCGGCAAGGCACGACGGATGGTCGTCGGCGAGTAGTCTGCATTCGCTGAGGGCGTGTCATAAGGAGAAGATGATGCTCTGTTCCCTTCTAGCCCTGACCGCTTGCCCCATGCCTCGCCGCGTTTTGCGGCCTGATCCACCCACTCTTTTATTGTAGCCGTATCGACCGCAGGCGAAGCAGAATTCGAGCTGGAAGAGGAGAAAATCGATGGTGAGGAGGAAGAATTGCTAGTCGGTGCTTTCGGCGCGTTTTGCTCAAAAAGTTTAGCGAGTAACCAAATGACAAGCAGGATGGAGCCAAAAGTATAAAAGACTCGGGATGGTCTTCGTTTCGCTTGAGTTTGGGTTGGAGCGGATCCGGGTGGCAGCGGCGGTGGCGGTGTAGTTGAGCCCGGTTTGGATGCGTGAACCTGGGTGTATGAAACTCCTGTCCCAGAAATGCCAACTGTCGTTGGAGTTTGGGTTGGAGCGGATACGGGTGGCAGCGGCGGTGGCGGTGTAGCTGAGCCCGGTTTCGATGAGTGAACCTGGGTGTATGAAAGTCCTGTCCCAGGAATGCCCACTGTCGTTCGTGAGCCTTGGGTTCCTATAGTGTATTTTAGACCGCGGGGTCCAAATGAAACGGAAGTACTTTTTTTCCCGAAATTCCAGCGAACACCAGGCAGGATTTTAATACTTCGGCGAAATCTGAAAAATCCCATTGTGGTTCTTATTTTCTATACTAGTTGGCGATCTACTTGGGCCTGCGCTTGACGACGAACTGCAATTTCGAGCTGACCGGTCAATTGCAGGTAACGACCTTGTGCGCCGGCTGACAAATTGGTTAATGTGCTCAGCCCTATTTTAAGTTTCGAGGCGAGGTCAGTTCTCAGAGTCGCGAATTTGAGATTAACGCGCTGTACCTCTACAGGAGGCACTGGCTGACTCGGTTCGAATCGAAAGCGAGCTTCGCATTGGGCGCGCCAATTCAATAAGTGCGCCATATTTGTTGGACCGAAACCGGGAATGCCCATGTTCGGCTTGATATCCAATGCCGACCCAATTCCAAACGAGAGTAAGCGCTTTCTCCTCGAGTCCCCAATCCCCGTGATTTTCGCACGAGAGATTAATTGACCACGCAGGAAATCATTCATCTGAAGCTGTCGCTTCTCTTGTTCAAGTCTTCGCATCTCCACTTGTCGCTCCTGATCTAGCCCAGAGTACCGCTCGCAGGCCTGTTTCAGCTCAGCGCTTTTAGCATCAAACTGCATGTAGTAATTTCGTATAGCATCATCTATCTGGGCAGAAATCGACGCGATTTCCCGCTGAATTTGTGAGAGAGTCGCACGCCGGCGCTTCTTTTCAGCAATGAATTCAGGTGTCGCCCGCCCGTCATATACCATTCCAGTTGCAAACACACTGGCGATGATTGCGGCGAAGACAGCTCCGTTAAGCAGGAGCACTACCGCAAGTGCATACATTAATAAGCCGCACAGAAAAACGGGACGTGTAGCACGTGCAGTTGGCGGCAATGCTGTTGGTGTTACGCGCGCAATGATGAAATCTTTTGGCGCCTTGGCAATGAGACGGATTTTTTCGGTACGTGAAATGGCAGCCCAGAATGCTGCTGCATTGTCGCCTAGCGGCCGTATTTCCGTGACTTCGACTGAAACAAAGAAAAGCGGTCCACCTGCCGCCGCTATTTCACACCAAGGGCAGCGATCCAGAAATTTTGGATATCGGTGCGAGCGGTCACGTGGGCACTGGATAAGGGTGCGCTGTAATAAATCAAGTGCCTCAACCCATTGCTTCGCGGTCGGGCGCGGCGTGTTGAGGCGAAGCGCCCTTTCAAACATCGAAGAGTACGGCTCTGGAAGTATGGCAACCGGAAAACTGTACGGAGGCGGCCGTATCCCATAGGTATTTGCTATCGGGCTGAATGCGTAAAAACGCTTGCGAATGGCATCCTCCAATAGAATCTCACGGCCATCAATGGGAACACCGGCGAAGGGGTGTCGACCCATGAACAAAAGCTTAAAAATCAAGACTGCGAGGCCAAACAAGTCATGATTCGGCGTCCGAACAAGACCTCTAAAATTTTGTCCCTGAAGCTCGGGCGGTGTCCATAGCGATACGCCTACGTCACAAGTCCATGCACTTGTGCCGTTCGAAATCTGATAGCTGTCGCAATCGATCAGCGCGATTGTGCCATTTCCTTGCACGAGGACGTTGCCCTCATTGACATCACCTATGACTGCGCCCGTTACATGCACGACATCAAACGCAGCCGCGCAGTTGCGCGCCGTATTAACAAGGAAGTCCCAGTTTTTCCCCGGAAAGTCGACAACGCGATCTCTTGTACCAAAAAGATGATGAACTTCTTCGCCAGCAACCGCCGGCATTACGAAACCGCGGGGCTGATGCCGTTCGTCGCCAATGATCAAGAGCGGCCACGCTGCGCATTTCTTAAGTTCAGGTGTTGAGCGAGTGGTTTGATACTTGAGCTTTGCGACTTTAGTGTCTGGCGGCGGCTTGTGGTAAATCTTTGCGACCAACCCCTCGGCGCCGTCGACCGAGAAGACGCTTCCTTCACCACCAGTGCGGCCTATTTGTCGGCCCAAGCGAACCGCAGAGCCGTTCTGATCAATTAGCATTGTGAAGAAACAACGGTTGCGTACGACAGGCGAGCACTAACGTCTTGTCATCATCAGTGCGTTCCGCGATTCGATCTGAAGACAGAAATGCTATCAGCGGCGAAATCAGCGAGGTTTCGTCCTCTGCCGCGCGCAGTACGCCAAAAAGCGGTTCGAAAAACGGCGCGTGAACGGATCGCGACTCGAACTGAAGGGCTAGCCGCTGCAAGCCGTCAGTGAAACCCGCGACCGCCGAGAGTGCTCCAGCGGCAACCTCATATTTTATTGATTCTTCCCAATTCGGGCTCGTGAGAAAAGTAGTCTCATTGATGTACTCGCCATCCGAAGGCCACGTTGCTGCTGTGTACTCGCCATTACGTTCAATAATCCACGCGCCATCGCCGATTTGAATAAGAAACGAAACTAAGTCAGTTAGGATTGCTACGAGAATCGTGCTGCCGAGATCAGATAATCCGCAGTCTTCTCGCGACGAGACTTCTTGCAGATGCGCGCGCGTGTCCTTCAGCCACTGACGACTAACGTGTTCACTAATGTCGAATACGCTCGGTAATTCTCGAGGGATTATGCGCAGCAGGTAACCGACGGCTTCCTGCGCTCCCACGTGTGATAACCGAGCACTGCCTGCACCGTCTGCGATTGCAATGATCAGGGCTGGCGCGGAGCCAATTACGACCCGCTCATACGCCGAATAGTCCTGACAGGGAACCTTTAATTCAAGGTGCGATGTTCCCGCGACCGATGTACCGACCGCTTTCCACATGTACGTCGACTATACGGATGCCCATCCAGTCGGCGTGGGTAATGCGACTTGTTCGTCTGTCTTGGACCGCGAGACAGTTTGCTGGGACGTAGACAGCCACTTGAACAAATCTCGAAATCGAAGCCCCTTCAGCTTCAGCGGTTCGGCACGTTTCGACAGTTGCTTCAACCTCTCGAAGTCCGCTCCTTCGACTCCCACAGCAAAAAATGAAAACGCTTTCTTGTCCTCACCATCTTGGATTCGCTGGATCGCCTCAGCCCATTGTGGGGTATTTACATCAGTTGGCGCACCATCAGTTATGAGGAAAACCCAAGGTCTATAGTAGCCGATTCCGCCTGCTTTGTACTCGTCTTTTCGTGCCTTCAAAAGATCGAGACCAGTGATGATAGCACTCGCCATGGGTGTCTCACCAGTAGCGGCTAAAATGGGCGGGGTGAAATACTCTGGCGTGACGAATTGTTGTGCGACCTGGACGGTGCCGCCAAACGTAACTATGGCAATCTCCACGCGTTTGCGAGCAAGCGTGTCGGCAAACAGTTCATCTTTGTAAACGGCTAGGCCTTCCTGCAGTTCTTGGAGAGGTGCTCCAGCCATAGATCCCGAAATATCGAGAAGCAAGACCGACGCACATCTCGGCTCTGGATTCGTAGCAAAATCGGTGCCTGACTCAGTAAACGGATTCTGTTCCATGGTAAAAAAGCGCTTGATTGTGACGGCATTTGTCACGTTGCGCAAGGAAATTCTGTTGCGCGGCAGCGCGCAGCAGACCGCTTGGGCGTGCGTGTGACGATTTTCCCTGCAGTAAAAGCGGGCGTGCAGGCAGGATTGCCTGCTTCACTACGACTAAAACCGCACCTTCAAGCCGCCGTACGCGACGCGTCCAAGCGCAGGAAAACCGAAAAACTCCGAGTAATGCTCGTTCGTTAGATTGTTCATCCGGCCGAACAGCGACACCTGCGGATTCACTTAGTATTCGGCTACGATTCGTCGCTTGCGGGCACCCGTCTACTTTTCAAACAGCAGTTCGCCGGCGCGGCTGGTCGCCTTGACGACCGCCTTGATGAGCGTGACGCGAAGTTTCCCTTCTTCGAGTTCGAGGATGCCGTCGATTGTGCAGCCAGCCGGGGTAGTGACCGCGTCCTTTAGCAGCGCGGGATGGTCGCCCGTTTCCAATACAACACTCGCCGAACCCTTCATGGTCTGCGCCGCAAGAAGAGTGGCTACATCGCGCGGCAAACCAACTTTCACGCCGGCCTCGGCAAGTGACTCCAGAATGATGTACGCAAATGCAGGGCCGCTCGCCGAAAGACCCGTCACCGCGTCCATGTGCTTTTCATCAAGCACGATGGTCCGGCCAACGGCGTCGAACATACTGCGAGCAATTTCGAGATGGGCCCGTCCCGCATGAGCACCGGGACAAATTGCCGTCATTCCGCAGCCGATCGCAGCAGGCGTATTCGGCATCGCTCGAACAACCGCCACGTCATTATGCTTACCGCCGCTCGCGGCAGCGAGCTGCTGCTCCACATAGCTTGTTGGCACGGACGCCGCAACGGAAACAAGCAACGTCTTGGCGCCAATTTCAGGAGCGACCTCCTGCAATACCTCCGCCACGGTTTGGGGCTTTACGGTCAACAGAATGATGTCGGCACCTTTCACCGCTTTGCGATTGTCGGTGATTACGGCAACTTTCAGCTCTTTTGCGAGCGCGGCTGCCCTCTCTGCATGTCTCACCGTGGCGGTGACGCGGTTGGACACAAAGAGTCCTTGCTTCAGATACGCACGCAGCAGAATGCCACCCAGCTTGCCAGCACCGAGCACGGCCAGTTTCTTGTCGGAAAGTTGCAGGGACATGGTGAGTAGAGTAGCACATGCGTCCCGCTTGTGACTTGACAAACTCGCAAGCTCGCCACGGGACGAGTCCGTCCGATTGGCGGACCAGAGGCTCGCGTTACGCTAGAACCGCACCTTCATCCCGCCGTACGCGGCGCGGCCAAGGGCGGGGAAACCGAAAACTTCCGAATAATGTTCGTTCGTCAGGTTATCGATACGGCCGAAGATCGACAGGTGCGGGTTGACTTCGTATTCGGCGGCGATGTTTACGAAGCTGTAATCTTCGATGTCGAAATTCGGTCCGCCGAAATTTAATTCCTCGCGCGCGTTCACGAACTTGGCTTCGATCGTCGTGCGAAATTTTTTGCACCAGAGATACGAAGCAGAAACGTAAACCTCATTGCGTGGCCGACGCGGCAAACGCGCGCCCTGCGGCTGCGAAATGTCCGCCGACGAAGTTTTCTCCGCCTCGAGGTAAGTGTAGCTCGCTGTGAATACGAAATCGGCAACCGGTTGTGCGCGGAATTCCGCTTCCAAGCCCTGCGTTTCGGCCGCGCCGAGGTTAAGCGTCTGGAAGAGCCCGTTGAATCCGATCACGTTCGACAGGTCATTGTGAAAATAAGTCAGGCCGACCATGACGCGGTTGTCCCAGAGTTCCTGTCTCACCCCGATGTCCCAACCCAAATCGTGTTCCGGTTTCAGTCCGAAATTGTTCCCGAAAATTTTGTCCTGACTGCTCGGCGGACTGAATCCCGTCGCCACGCTGGAATGCAGCGTCGTGTTTGTCTTGTCGATCTTGTAACTGCCGGCGAACCGATAAGTCCAGACCCCGCCGAACTGGTTGAAGCGGTCGAAGCGGCCGCCGGCAACAAAAATCAAATTTTCGACCGGCGTTAATGTCGCCTGCAAAAACCCGGCGATCTCTTCGGTGTGATCACTCACGAATGTAGGGCCAAAAATTACGAATGGGCGCTCCTGCCCCGCGTTCACGCGGCTGTAAAAAAATCCGGAAGTCAGAGTAAGCCACGCGGTTGGCCGCAAATCGTTTTGATAATCAACTTGGGTCCGCTCAAATAACGCGCGCGTTGGCCCGACAAACCCGTCTTCGTTCGGGTTGTTTATTTGCCGCTCGTGATCATAACTGAAAATGAATTTGTGCTCCCACCAGTTCGTCGCTTTCCAATCGATGTGTGGTCCGATCAGCCAACGTTCGGTCAGAAAGTGATCAATCGGGCGCGGATCGAAAATCGTGTTCGGATTTCCGGTGTCGCTCACGGAGTAAGTAAACAGACTGCCGATGCGCAGTGTTTCGTTAGGCGACCAGCCGACGTCGGCGATCGCAGCGGTGTTGCGATAATTGTTGTTTGGGCGCGCGTTGTCGGTATCGAGACGACTCGTGCCGACTGAATAATCGAAGCCGTCGATCTTCCCATCACTCTGTGCCCATTCCCGAAAAGTATCGTACGACCCGCCTTCGGCCGCTACCATGACACCTGGAGTTCCTGTGCCTTGTTTTGTGAAAATTTGAATAACGCCTGCGAGCGCGCGCGGCCCATACAAGGTGCTCTGGGGTCCGCGCACCACCTCGATCCTGTCGATATCGTCCGTAGTGAAGTCGGCAAAATTAAACGCGCCTTGCAACCCTTGATTGATCGGAATGCCATCGAGCAAAATCTGTGTGTGCTCGCTGCGCAATCCACGAGTGAAAACCGAGGTCAACTGGCCAGCCGTTCCCGTCTGCACGACGGATAGCCCGGGGACTTCGCGGAGCGCATCGCTCACGCGTTCGATTTGTTTTTGCCCGAGATCTTCGGAGCTAATCACGCTTACGCTGGCCGGCGATTCATCGAGCGGGATATCAAAACGCGTCGCCGAGACGACTACTTGTTCAACCTCCGCTTCGTTTGGTGAGGGTGTCGGCGAGGCTTCCTGCCCGAAGCAAACGCTCCGCGCCACGAGGAGTAGTGCAGCGAGTTGGATTGGGGAGCGCGCCCGTCTCGGGTGCTGGCGAGCGCGTCTCGCGATCGCGAACTTTGCTGGCGCAATACGACACCCCGAGATTCTCGGGCTGAAAAAAGATTGTTTCGGCGCGACGCCGAAACCAGCACGCGGGACGCGTGCGCTACCCCGGACGAACCACACTGGACGATTTTGCATACAAGTTACCTCCAACTCCGAGAGTTGGACTTGTTAGGGCCTAATCGTTTCGGCGGTCATAGAGCGCCGCTACAGCGGGCCGCATCGTCCAGCTCTCATTCTTCTTTTTGCGAAGAAGTTTTTTCGGCTGTAGCCGCGTCCCTATGGGACGCATTAGGCGCCGCGCACAGCGCGGCGGCTACAGCCGAATGAGGTGGACCGGACAAATATTCTGGCTCCTGGCTTTACCTTCTTCCCGCCTTCACCCCCGAAATTTTCGGGGATTGGTCCAATGGGAAGTCGTATCCAGTTACAGCAGCGCAACTGCTCCCGATTCTCACGGGATTTCTTGCGCCGGTCCACTTTTCTAAGCTCGCAAAGAACTGGGTCCACAACTACCGGCTTGCGCTCTAGGCTGCAAGACTTATTTAATCAATCGCTCAAACAATTTTTCTGTGCCTTCGACTGATTCGCGTTTAAATCTGATCGTCACCGGCGGCGCCGGTTTCATCGGCTCGAATCTCACGCTGGCGCTGCAAGAAAAATTCCCGGAGGCGCGTCTCACGGTAATTGATGATTTTCGCTCTGGGAATTTCAAGAACCTCGGCGGATATCGTGGCGATTTCGTGGCGCAGAATCTGGCCAAGCTCGATTGGCGCGAGCAATTTGAAGATCCGGCAGCTGCCGGATTCGACGCGATTTTTCATCTCGCCTCAATCACTGACACGACTCTGCACGATCAATTCGTTCAGGTGCATGACAACATCGAAAGCTTTCGCCGGGTACTGAATTTTGCTCGGCCAACTAAGACCCGCGTTATCTACGCTTCCTCGGCGTCCACATATGGGGCCGTTACTCAGGCTAGCCTCGAATCAAATGGCGCCGCGCCGGCGAATGTCTATTCCTTTTCGAAAGTAATCATGGACAACATCGCCATGCGTGCGGCCAGAGAGAATCCAGACTGGATCATCATCGGATTGCGCTACTTCAACGTTTACGGGCCGCGCGAGGCGCACAAAGGCGTGCCTGCGAGCATGGTCTATCACTTGGCGCAGCAGATGAAGGCCGGCCAGCGGCCGCGCATTTTCAAGCACGGGGAGCAGAAACGCGATTTTGTTTACGTGAAGGACGCAGTCCAAGGCAGCATCCGCGCGCTCGATGCGCAAACCAGCGGAATCTACAATCTCGGGTCGGGCCAGGCGCGTTCGTTCAATGAACTGGTGGATGTTCTCAACAAATACCTCGGCACAAATTTTCGACCGGATTACATCGATAACCCGCACGCGCATTATCAAAATTTCACGCAAGCCGATCTGACGAACGCGCGCAGCGCGCTCGGGTATGAGCCACGATTCCCGCTGGAAGAAGGCGTGCGCGATTATATGCAGTGGCTGTTTCGGATGACGTGATGCCGACAATCCTGTCTGCAAACTATCAGCGGTGTCATCCTGAGGGAAGCGAAGGATCTCACGAAGACTGATTGATCACGCTCGGAAATTGAGTGATGCAAACTTCATGGGAGCGGTCCCTCACTGCGTTCGGGATGACCCTTTACCCTTCCCAGAAAAATTTCGTCGGGCGCTGGATTTCTGGGGGAAGACTTTTGTGCACGGGGCAATTGAGTGCGGTTTGCTCGAGCACTTCGCGATGCGGCGAATCGGGCGGGAGCGGGATGTGAACCTCCGACGGCAGCGCGACAATACGCCGCGGCGCATCTTTCGACATTTCCTTTTGGACTGAGACATTCATTCCACGCAGATCAACTCCGACTTCTTGCGCCTTGATTCCCATCGTCGTGCTCATGCAGGTGGCGAGAGCCGTAGCAACAAGATCAGTAGGCGAAAACGCTTCGCCTTTACCTTTGTTGTCGGTTGGCGCATCGGTGGAAATTTTCGATTGCGATGGCCCGTGCGTCGCATCGCAATGCAAATTGCCGGTGTATTTAATGTCAACTTTGACCATGTCCAACTATGCGGCGCGTTCGGGTTGTTGTCATGTTGGTAGGGGCGATTGACTTCAATCGCCCCGCGGGCGGTTCAGGTGAACTGCCCCTGCTTTTGTGAAATCACCGGCGTCTGAATTTTGTTTGCCAGCATTGCGGCCGGATCGTCCGCCTTATTCGAAACCTGAGGTATGAAAAGGAAAGTCATGGGAAAAGATTTAACAAAGGAAGCGCCGCGCAGTCCGCGCATTCGAGTGAGTGGCTACGCCATTCTTGGCCGTACCATCGATAAATGCCGCGCGCTCGTGGCGGGGGACATTGGCGAATACCACTTCGACTGTCCGCTCGATAACATGTTGTTCGGCTTCAAAGGCGTAAAGGGTGAGGATTTCAAAGCGCAGATCGAGCAGGGCGCGAGCGATCAGGAGATGGTCGAGTGGCTCAATCAAAGCGGCGAGAAAAAAACACCGGCGCAAATCAATCGCTGGAGCGAAAAGGTGGAGGCCAGCAGCCTCTACGACGATCTGGAGAAGCGCGATTTCTTCGTCGAGGAAACCAGGAAACTCGGACTCGATCCGGAGAAAACGACAACATTCGAGTGGCTTGAGATCGACGACAGAGTCTCTCACGCGCAGAAAGCGGCGTAAGAATTCAGCAAGGTGGATCGGCTTTTCCTGAAGACGATGCCATCGCCGAAGGCGGAAAATCAAAAATCAGGCGGCGTTGCCGCTGTTACTTTGCCAACGCGTTGACGACAACGCGTTCCACCTCGTGCATCTCACGTCTTGATTAGCGGCGGTGGAATGTCTTCGGTGATTCCGGCATCTACGCCGCGCCGTAGTTTGCTGTGCCGCACGCTGTACAGAAAATAGATTACCAGCCCGATTCCCAGCCAGACGACAAAACGAATCCAGGTCATTACCGGCAGACTCAACATCAGAGCGAGACACAACAACACCCCGAGGATTGGGAAAATCGGGACGAACGGCGCGCGAAAGGGACGTGGCCGTTCCGGCGCGACGCGGCGCAGCACGTTTACGCCAATGCAAACCAGAATAAATGCAAAGAGCGTTCCGATGTTGGTCAGGTCGGCGAGATCGCCGATGTTTGTAACCATCGCCACGCCAGCGACGACAACTCCGGTCCAAATCGTAGTGATGTGTGGTGTGCGGAAGCGCGGATGGATTTTGGCGAAGTATTGTGGCAGCAAACCGTCACGGGCCATGGCCATGAAGATTCGCGGCTGGCCAAGCTGAAACACGAGCAGCACTGAAGTGGTGCCGGCGAGCGCACCCGCGCTCACTAAAGCCTGCGCCCATGGTTTGCTCGCGAAGGCCGTAGCGACAGCCGCGGCATCGCCGGTATAGATCGTATATTTCTTTATTCCCGTAAGCACAGTCGACATCAGCACGTAAAGGACCGTGCAAATGATCAGACTCGCGATGATGCCGATCGGCATGTCGCGCTGCGGATTGCGCGTTTCTTCAGCGGTCGTCGAGACTGCGTCGAAGCCGATGAACGCGAAGAAGACGATCGCGGCTCCGCTCATGACTCCAGCAAAACCATGTGGCGTAAACGGATGCCAGTTGGTCGGGTTCACCATAAACGCGCCGAAGGCGATGACGAAAACAACCACGGCGGTTTTTATGATAACAATGGTGGTGTTGGCACTTGCGCTCTCACGAATTCCATAAACCAAAAGTACCGTGACAGCGGCCACAATGAGTAGCGCCGGAAGATTGAATGCGATGGAGTGGCCGGCGATTACGGGCAAGGCGGTAGATGAATAACTCGCGAGCGGCGCACCGCCGGCAGCGAGCAGTTGAGTGGCCGTTTGATGATCGTTCACGAGCCATAGCGGAAATCTTAGATGAAACAGGCTGTCGCAGAGTTGGACGAAATAACCCGACCAGCTCACGGCCACCGCCATGTTGCCCACGGCGTATTCCAAAATGAGGTCCCAACCGATGATCCACGCCACAATCTCGCCGAGTGTCGCGTAGGAATACGTGTAGGCCGATCCTGAGACTGGAATCATCGACGCAAGCTCGGCGTAACAAAACGCAGCGAACGCGCAAGCGATGCCAGCCACGATGAACGAAGCCGCAATGGCGGGACCTGCACCCGCGCGTCCAAACACGACGCCCGTGCCGGACACCCACGCCTGAATGAAATTGATGACCGGCGTCTCGAGCCGGGACGCGAATGTTTGGCCCGCCGCTGCCGTCCCGGTGAGCGAGAAAATTCCCGCACCAATAATGGCACCGATGCCGATGGCAGTCAGCGCGACCGGTCCGAGCGTGCGTTTCATTTGCCGCTCCGGCGCGGCCGCTTCTGCGATCAAATGATCCGGGCTCTTGGTTCTGAACAGTTGGAGTGCCACCGCGCGAGATCGTCTCATCAAGCGATTGCGCCGGTCAATCCAAAGCTTCAATGCTTATCGACTGAGAGGAAATATTTTTATAGCCTCGCGGTTATATGGCCGATGAACCGGCAAAGATTATCCTCGGTGACACAGCGATTAGCGCTATCGAGCGAATCCCGGGCCGGCGCAGATTCCGTCGAAACAAATATCCGGAGCGATCGCTGACGCAGTGCGAGAATTGCGGCGCGCAACTACAGGGAGGACACTGGTGCGGGCAGTGTGGGCAAGCCGCCGTCGATTACCGCCGCTCATTCAGGCACGTTGTCGCCGACGTGCTTGAGTCATTCCTGAATTGGGATTCGAAATTTTTCACCACGATTGCGCTCCTGATCTTAAAGCCGTGGCGATTGACCAACGAGTTTCTCGCTGGCAAGCGCGTCCGCTACGTGAATCCGCTCCGGCTCTATCTGCTCGCCAGTATCCTGTTTTTCTTTGCGGTGAATTACGGAGCGAAAGATCTTCGTTTGCAACCGGGAAAACTCGGTCCAAAAGATCGCGCGGAACTCGAAGCCGATTTGAAGAAAGGAGACCTGCCACCTGCAGCGCGAGAGCAATTGGAGGCATTATTACTGGAATCTCCTTCGCCGAGCTCCTCACCTCAAAGCACGTCGCCATCGCCTGCAACGAACGTCCCCTCCCCTTCACCCCCTGCGGGAACCGATAATCAGAGGCAGGAATACGGGGAAATCGGCGAGCGACCGTTTGTAGCTTTTGACCAGGCGAAATCCACAACTTCCTTCGAGCGCTGGATCGAAGCGCGAGCCAAAGAGAAGATGGGCGAGCATGGAACAAAGATGGGGCTGTTTATCGCGACGCTCTTCAGCAATCTGCCTTATATGATGCTCTGCTGTATTCCGCTCTTCGCTTTTGTTTTGAAAATTCTCTATCTTCGACGCCACATTTTCTACATCGACCATCTGATTTACGCGCTTCATATCCACACGTTCGCTTACGTCGGGATCATGCTGATCGTACTCGCAACAATCGGGCTCAACCGCGCGGCGCCAGGTTCGATCGCGGGCTGGATTATCGCACTCCTTTGGATCGCGTTCGTGGTGCAAATTTTTCTGTCGATCCGTCGCGTTTATCGGCAGGGCTGGTTCATCAGCATTTTTAAGTTCTTTTTTGGTGGATTTGTTTATCTGATTGTTCTCGTAGTCGCTCTCGCCGTGACCTTCTTTGTTACAATCGCTTTGCCATGAACAAAATCATTCCCTTCGCTTTTGCCTTAGCCAGCGTGACCGCATTTGCTGCCGACCGGCACATTGCGTTCGAGCGCAATAACGCCGTTTACATCGCCGATCTTGATGGCACGAATGAGAAAAAGGTTGCCGATGGAATCTTTCCAGCAATCTCGCCTGCTGGAACTCGCATCGCGTTTAACACCGTCGAAAAAACCAGCGACACGACTTACGCACGTCACATGGCCGTGGTAGATGTCGCGACCGGTAAGGTAAACGTCTTCAAGGATGTTCCGAGCAACAATTCGTATTACCCAAGCTGGACGGCTGACGGGAAACAAATCCTTTTCACCACGCGTCCGCACGAAGTTTGGGATCTCGTCGTTACTAATGCAGACGGCACGAATTTTCATGTCCTGAAGCCAGGCGTGCAGAATGAAGTGGCGCGTTACTCGCCGATTTGGGCGCGCGACGGCCAATCGGTATTCTGTCAGGACATGACGAACATTTATCAGATCGGGCTCGACGGCGCTGTGCTCGCGCAATGGAAGATCGACAAGATTGTTCCAGATGGCGAGATGAGCGGCGATGACCGGATCGATATTTCGCCCGATGGCAAACGCCTGCTTTTCAGCGTGGATATGAGTGGCGACATGAACGAAGACACGGACCGCAACATTATTCGGATAGGACCGATGCCCGCTCTGTGGTTGTTCGATCTCGGATCACAGCGCGCAATTAGGATTACTCCTAAAAAACTCTTCGGCTGGGATGGCGTTTGGATCGACAACAACAACATTCTCTTTCTCAGCAAAGCCGCCGGCGAAAAAGATGACTCGATTTATCGAATTTCCGTCGACGGGAAAAATTTGAAACGCCTGATCAAGAATGAGCGTTTTCCGTCTGCCAGCGCGCCGTAATCAAGCTGCCGCCGGGCCAATTATTCGCTCTGCGACTGCACGACAGTCGCCATCTCCAGAAGCGATTGCTTCGCCCCCAACGAGTGCCGGCGTTCGTCGAGATCAGTAAGCCACGTTTGCTTTTCCAGCTGGCGCGTGAACAACTCGCGCGCCGCTTCCCGACCTGATCTCTGCGCCTTGAGTTCG